>Ga0207696_1000051_pt1 | contig 276833 bp, 219 predicted proteins | sample KBSS54metaG_FD_184403 | JGI IMG/M metagenome (GOLD analysis project Ga0207696, IMG submission 184403) | Switchgrass rhizosphere microbial communities from Kellogg Biological Station, Michigan, USA - KBS S5-4 metaG (SPAdes) (version 2) | ecosystem: Host-associated > Plants > Roots > Rhizosphere... | reverse complement strand
AGTCCTGTCGCTTCGGGCATGCTGGAAATCCTTAACAGAGAGCAAAGGTCTCTGAGCTTGATAAAGAAATAAGGCAGTGACGATATGTCGCAGCAATCAATCGCGCTGATTTTATGGCTAAACACCCTGCAAGTAAAATTCCTATAGCGAAATTATTTATTGGAATAAGGACATAGCGCACCTCGAAGGGCCCGCAGCCCATGCGTTGCGGGCATTAGCCGGGATTTCACGAATTATGTTTTGTAGGAAATGTAACGAACATAGTTGCCGCTAAATGATAATTAATATCGTTTGGAGTGGTTTGGTAACTGTTTAACGGGTCAGTAGTTGGGAAGTTGTCTTATATGCGCGTTACTACAAGTAGCGGCGGCGCCCGTTTTAGCCGATTTTTGCGATGCGGATACCGCTCTGGATCAATGTTTTGCCTGACAGGCTGTGCCAATTCCTGAGGTGCCTGGAAAACCGCAGGCAAAAAAACGCCCCGAACCAGTCGGGGCGTCAGTTTTTCGGCAATGCGGTTAGCTTTCTATACGGTCCGCAAAGGCCGTTCGCTCAGGCGAAGTCGATCAGTGGAACTGTTCTTCTTCGGTCGAACCGGTCAGCGCGGTCACCGAGGACGTGCCGCCCTGGATCACGGTGGTCATGTCGTCGAAGTAGCCAGTGCCCACTTCCTGCTGGTGAGCCACGAAGGTGTAACCCTTGGCGGCGTCAGCGAATTCCTGCTCTTGCAGCTTCACGTAGGCAGTCATGTCGTTGCGGGCGTAGTCGTGCGCCAGGTTGAACATGCTGTGCCACATGTTGTGAATGCCGGCCAGGGTGATGAACTGGTGCTTGTAACCCATGGCGGACAGTTCGCGCTGGAACTTGGCGATGGTCGCGTCGTCCAGGTTTTTCTTCCAGTTGAAGGAAGGCGAGCAGTTGTACGACAGCAGTTGGTCCGGGTATTCCTTCTTGATCGCTTCAGCGAAGCGACGGGCTTCTTCCAGATCCGGTTTGGCGGTTTCGCACCAGATCAGGTCGGCGTACGGTGCGTAGGCCAGGCCACGGGCAATCGCCTGATCCAGACCGGCACGAACCTTGTAGAAACCTTCCTGAGTACGCTCGCCCGTCACGAACGGCTGGTCGTACGGATCGCAGTCGGAAGTCAGCAGGTCAGCGGCGTTGGCGTCGGTACGCGCCAGGATGATGGTCGGCGTGCCGGCAACGTCAGCCGCCAGACGAGCAGCGGTCAGCTTCTGTACGGCTTCCTGAGTAGGAACCAGTACTTTGCCGCCCATGTGGCCGCATTTTTTCACGGAAGCCAGTTGGTCTTCGAAGTGAACGCCGGCGGCGCCTGCTTCGATCATGCTCTTCATCAACTCGTAGGCGTTCAGTACTCCGCCGAAACCGGCTTCAGCGTCAGCCACGATTGGTGCGAAGTAGTCGATGTAGCCTTCGTCGCCCGGGTTCTTGCCGGCCTTCCACTGGATCTGGTCAGCACGACGGAACGAGTTGTTGATGCGCTTGACCACGGTTGGCACCGAGTCCACCGGGTACAGCGACTGGTCCGGGTACATCGATTCTGCGGAGTTGTTGTCCGCAGCCACCTGCCAGCCCGACAGGTAGATCGCCTGGATACCGGCCTTGACCTGCTGAACAGCCTGGCCGCCGGTCAGGGCGCCCATGCAGTTGACGAAATCTTTCTCTGGGCGGAAGGACGGCTTGGCACCCTGGGTCACCAGGTTCCACAGCTTCTCGGCGCCCATTTTCGCAAAGGTGTGCTCAGGTTGAACCGAGCCACGCAGACGGACGACGTCAGCAGCGGAATAAGTGCGAGTCACGCCTTTCCAGCGCGGGTTTTCAGCCCAGTCTTTTTCAAGGGCTGCAATTTGCTGTTCGCGTGTCAGTGCCATGGAGATAAACCTCGTCGCGTCTTTATGAAAAGTTGTTCTGCGGTGGAAAATTCCTGCGCTCGCTGACCAGAAGCTTAGGTGGTCAAGTCGGGTTCGGCGGGGTAGGCGACGGGATGAACGATGGGCTCGAGGGGAAGTGAGCAGGTAGTGGCGGACTGCGGGCGCATTCGGGCGTCGTGGGCCTTTATACGGACTACAGCGTGAAGCCGGGTTACCTAATTACGCTTCCGTCCCTCGGGACAACTTCGTTCCAGTCGGCAACCTCGTCAAACACACCTTGTGGGCGGTACAGACACGAAGCGGTTCGCGGGGTAGGTGCGAACGTCGCTTCGAAGGCCCTTGCCAGGGCCTCTGATTAGCGGGAGCGAGGCCATCATGCCTTCGCTTTTTTGGCTCGTCAAACGTTTTGTAGTGCTTTTTGTCAAGCACTACATCTTTCGTCTAATACGACTAATCAGTCAGTTTTCGGTGCTTTAGTCCAGGGCGTCGACTTTGACCCGTAAGGTCATGTCATCCCGGCCTTGAGTCGAGTAGCTGCGGGTCAGGCCCTGTTTGTCGGCCTGAGTCTGGCGATTTACGCCGGCGAGGGTGATCCATTCGCCCAGGCGTCCGCTGACTGTTGTGTCGGTACTTTGCACGTTCACTACATCGGGACGTTCCTGGCTCATGCGGTCACGGTTGGTACTGATTGCCAGGTGAACGATGTCGCCGGTGACGCTGGCGGTGACGTAGAAGCCTTGAGTGACGTTGCGGTATTGGGTCTGGCTACTGTAGTCGCCGTAGGAGTTGGTCTGACTGCTGGTGATCGGCACGCTCTGGCCAACCTGGATCAGCGCCGGCATGCCGTCGGTGGCCTGTACTTGCTGCACGCCGCCGTCACGGCTGGAGGTGCTGCGGCTGATAATGCGGGTCTGATTCGGCTGCGCGCCGTTGACCGAGTAGCCTTCATCGCCGCGACCGTTGTTTTCATTGGTATCAACCGTGATCAACAGGCGTTTGGGCGCAGTATCGAGCTGGGTAATCAGCGCTTTGAGTTCCTGAATCTTGTCCGGCTCGGCCTTGATGATCAGTTGGTTGCCATAGGCACTGACCTGACCGTCCTTGCCGATAAAGTCTTGCGCCATCGGCAGCATGTCGGCGCTGGTGCGGTAGTTGAGGGGCACGATTTCTGTGGCTGCCATCACCGAAAAACTGCAACCGAGCAGCAGGGTGGTGACCAGGGTGCGTAGGGACATGTCCGTTATCTCCGCTTTCGAAAGGCTTGATATTGCCAGTTTGTCGGCCCGGGGTGGGGCAAGTTGAATCGTAGACAGCAAAACGCCCCGGCATCGGTTGATGTCGGGGCGTTTTGTGGTGTGCTCAAGGGCCTTTGTGGTGAGGGGATTTATCCCCGATGGGGCGCGGAGCGGCCCCAAAAAAACCTTGGGCCTGCTTCGCAGTCCATCGGGGATAAATCCCCTCACCACAGGATCTCCAAAGATCACAAGATCTCTGTTGATCAGGCCGAATGCCGAACCATATCGACATGCGGAATCCCGGCTTCGAGAAATTCCTCGCTGACCAGACTGAAGCCCAGACGCTCATAGAACGCCGTGGCCTGTACCTGGGCGCTGAGCATCTGCTGCTGCAGGCCGCGGGCTTCGGCTTCGGCGATGACCGCTTGCATCAGCGCGTCGCCCACCTTCATCCCGCGCCAGTCCTTCAACACCGAAACCCGACCAATGTGCCCGTCGGGCAGCAGGCGGGCGGTGCCGATCGGAAAGTCGCCTTCGAACGCCAGAAAATGCACGGCGGTCGCGTCATCGGCGTCCCATTCCAGCTCGGGTGGCACCGATTGTTCGGCGATGAACACCGTTTCACGAATGCGCCGGATCTCGGCGTTGTCCTTTTGCCAGTCTGCGACACGTACGCGAATCTTATTCATCGGCAAATCCCAGGCTGCCTTGTTTGACCAGTTCGCACAGCAGGCCGCGACCGTCTTCGTCGTTGAGCCACTCGCCGAGGTTGTCGACATGCAGCGCATCGGCGGCGCAGATCATCTTCAGCAGCTCGCGCAGCTTGCCCGGCAGGTAACGGCTCTGGCCGCTGGCGAACAGCAGCAGATCGTCATCGACTTCCGACCAGGCCAGTCGCGCACTCGGGTTGCGGATCAGCACGGCGCCGTCCTGCAGCGCGTTGAGGAAGTCATCTTCTTCAACGTCTTCCGGGCCGACCACCAGTTCCGGGTAGCGCGGCTCGGTCATGTACTGGCCGAACCAGGTCAGCAGCAGGCGCTCGTCGCTCATGTGCTCGGCGAGCAGGCTTTTCAGGCGACCGAGTGCGTCGTGCTGGATCTGATGCGGATCATCGCTGACCGGTTTCGCATCGGCGTCGGTGTAGCGTTCTTCGTCAGTCAGGAACTGGCTTAGGAAGTCGGTGAAGTGGGTCAGTACTTCCGAGGCGCTCGGGGCGCGGAAGCCAACCGAGTAGGTCATGCAGTTGTCCACGGCAACACCACAGTGGGCCAGGCGCGGCGGCAGGTAGAGCATGTCGCCCGGTTCCAGCACCCACTCTTCGGTCTCGTGGAATTCGGCGAGGATGCGCAGATCCGCGTGTTGCAGCAGCGGGCTGTCGGAGTCGCACATCTGGCCGATTTTCCAGTTGCGCTGGCCGTGGCCTTGCAGCAGGAACACGTCGTAATTGTCGAAGTGCGGGCCGACGCTGCCACCTGGGGCGGCGAAGCTGATCATCACGTCATCGACGCGCCAGCTCGGCAGGAAGCGGAAGTTTTCCAGCAGTTCGCTGACTTCCGGGACGAATTGATCAACGGCCTGAACGAGCAGGGTCCACTCTTTTTCCGGCAGCTTGCTGAATTCGTCTTCGGCGAACGGGCCGCGACGCAGCTCCCACGGACGCTCGCCGTGCTCGATCACCAGGCGCGACTCGACCTCTTCTTCCAGGGCCAGGCCGGCCAGTTCGTCGGCGTCGATCGGGCTTTCGAAGTCAGGGATGGCCTGACGGATCAGCAGCGGCTTTTTCTGCCAGTAATCGCGCATGAATTCGCGCGCCGTGAGACCGCCCAGAAGTTGAAGAGGAGTATCAGGATTCATGTGTAACCTATTGAAAAAAAGCATTTTTCAGACGGGAATAAAAACGCCCGGCGCGGCCGGGCGTCTCAAACGGGTCAAGCGGTGAATCAGATGCGTTTGGCTTGCGCTACAGCGTTACCGATGTAGTTGGCCGGGGTCAGCTGTTTCAGCTCGGCTTTCGCTTCGGCTGGCATGTCCAGGCCGTCGATGAAAGTCTGCAGCGCTTCAAGGCTGATGCCCTTGCCGCGGGTCAGTTCTTTGAGCTTTTCGTACGGATTTTCGATGTTGTAGCGGCGCATCACGGTCTGGATCGGCTCGGCCAATACTTCCCAGCAAGCGTCCAGATCGGCAGCGATCTTGTCAGCGTTCAGCTCAAGCTTGCTGATGCCTTTGAGGCTGGCTTCGTAGGCGATCACGCTGTGAGCGAAGCCCACACCGAGGTTGCGCAGTACGGTGGAGTCGGTCAGGTCGCGCTGCCAGCGGGAAATTGGCAGTTTGCTCGCCAGGTGCTGGAACAGTGCATTGGCGATGCCCAGGTTGCCTTCGGAGTTTTCGAAGTCGATCGGGTTGACCTTGTGCGGCATGGTCGACGAACCGATTTCGCCAGCGATGGTGCGCTGTTTGAAATAACCCAGGGAAATGTAGCCCCAGATGTCACGGTCGAAGTCGATCAGGATGGTGTTGAAGCGCGCGATCGCGTCGAACAGCTCGGCGATGTAGTCATGCGGTTCGATCTGCGTGGTGTACGGGTTGAAGCCCAGGCCCAGTTCGTCTTCGATGAAGGCGCGGGCGTTGGCTTCCCAGTCGATCTGCGGGTAGGCCGACAGGTGCGCGTTGTAGTTGCCTACGGCGCCATTGATCTTGCCCAGCAGCGGCACGGCAGCGACTTGAGCGATCTGACGCTCGAGACGGTAAACCACGTTCGCCAGCTCTTTACCCAGAGTAGTCGGGGAGGCCGGTTGGCCGTGGGTGCGCGACAGCATCGGCACGTCGGCGAAACGTATCGCCAGTTCGCGGATGGCGTTGGCAGTCTGGCGCATCAGCGGCAGCATCACGTCGTCACGGCCTTCGCGCAGCATCAGGGCGTGGGACAGGTTGTTGATGTCTTCGCTGGTGCAGGCAAAGTGGATGAACTCGCTGACCTTGGCCAGCTCCGGCAGCTTGGCCGCCTGCTCCTTGAGCAGGTATTCGATCGCCTTGACGTCGTGGTTGGTGGTGCGCTCGATCTCTTTGACGCGCTCAGCGTGCTCCAGCGAGAAGTTTTCAGCCAGTTCATTGAGAACGGCGTTGGCCTCGGCGGAGAAGGCGGGCACTTCCGGGATGCCGGCGTGGGCGGCCAGGCGCTGGAGCCAGCGCACTTCAACCAGGACGCGGGCACGGATCAGGCCGTACTCGCTGAAAATCGGGCGCAGGGCCTGGGTTTTGCCGGCGTAGCGGCCGTCAACAGGGGAAACCGCAGTGAGCGAAGAGAGCTGCATGGGGTGTTCTCGGACAGTCGGGCAACGAAATGGGGCGCGTATCATACATGAAAAAATCCGCCGGTCCGTTGCCAACTGACCGGCGTATTACGCGCTACAGACTACAAAACTTTTATTGCGCGACGATTTACTCGCTGCGCATCAACGGATACAGCTCTTTGAGCAGCTTGCGCCGGCTGATCACCAACTGCCAGCGGTGGCCGCCGAGCTGTCGCCACAGGCGTGCCGAACGGATGCCGGCCAGCAGCAGGGCGCGGATCTTCGAAGCGTTGCTCGGTTGCTGCAGGTTGCGCATGTCGCCATGCACCTGAATGCGCTGGCGCAGCGTGCTCAGGGTGTCCTGATACAGCGCACCGCAGGCGGCGATCACGTTTTCGTGGGCCGGGCCGAAGTGTTCGACCTGCGACTGGATCTGCGGCAGGCGCTTGCCAATGGTGTCGAGCATGTCGTCACGTTTGGCCAGTTGGCGTTCCAGGCCGAGCATCGACAGGGCATAGCGCAGCGGTTCGCGTTGCAGGGTGCTCGGGTCGCGCTCGAGGGCGCCGATCAATGCCCGATAACCCTCGCGCAGATTGAGGTCGTCGCCGCCGTACACGTCCAGTGTGTCCTTCGGGTCGCGTACCAGCAGGCTGCCGAGCATGCAGCTCAGGCCGGCCTCGCTGGTCTGGCCGGTCTTGGCGATGCGGTCGACCAGCACGGCGGCGAGAAACACGCCGCCCAGCGCCGTCAGTTGCTCCTGAGTCGGGCTCATGCCTGGCCGCTCCACGGCTCGGCCACTTCGATCACGCCGCCACCGAGGCAGATTTCACCGTCATAGAACACCACGGACTGACCCGGGGTTACCGCGCGTTGCGGTTCGTCGAACACGGCGCGGTAGCCGTTTGCGGTTTTTTCCAGGGTGCAAGCCTGATCGCTCTGGCGATAACGCACTTTGGCGGTCAGGCGCAGTGGCTGGCTCAGGTCGATCGGATTGACCCAGTAGATTTCCGAAGCGAGCAGGGCGCTGGAGAACAGCCACGGATGGTTGTTGCCCTGGCCGACGATCAGCTCGTTAGTGTCCAGATCCTTGCGCAGCACGTACCACGGCTCGTCGCCCGCATCTTTCAGGCCGCCGATGCCCAGGCCCTGACGCTGACCGATGGTGTGGTACATCAAGCCGTGGTGACGGCCGATGACTTCGCCTTCGGTGGTTTTGATTTCGCCCGGTTGCGCCGGCAGGTATTGCTTGAGGAAATCGCTGAAACGTCGCTCACCGATGAAGCAGATCCCGGTGGAATCCTTCTTCTTGGCGGTCGCCAGCTCGTATTTCTCGGCAATGGCGCGCACTTCGGGCTTTTCCAGTTCACCGACCGGGAACAGGGTCTTGGCGATCTGTTCGCCGCCGACAGCGTGCAGGAAGTAGCTCTGGTCCTTGTTCGGATCGAGGCCCTTGAGCAGTTCGGTACGACCATCGATGTCGCGACGGCGCACGTAGTGGCCGGTGGCGATCAGGTCGGCGCCAAGCATCATGGCGTAGTCGAGGAACGCCTTGAACTTGATCTCGCGGTTGCACAGGATGTCCGGGTTCGGCGTGCGACCGGCCTTGTATTCGGCCAGGAAGTGCTCGAACACGTTGTCCCAGTACTCGGCGGCGAAGTTGGCGGTGTGCAGCTTGATGCCGATCTTGTCGCACACGGCTTGGGCATCCGCCAGGTCGTCCATGGCGGTGCAGTATTCCGTTCCGTCGTCTTCTTCCCAGTTCTTCATGAACAGGCCTTCCACTTCATAGCCCTGCTCGATCAGCAGGAGAGCGGAAACGGAAGAGTCCACGCCGCCGGACATGCCGACAATGACGCGCTTCTTGGATGTGTCAGAAGGGGCTGGATCACGCATAGGGATTCAATGAGTGTCTTGAAAAAGGACGCGATTCTAGCAGGCTCACGGCCTCAAGGCTAAAGAGAAGGGCGGATCAGTTCGAGACTGAAGTGATGGCCGGCCAGATAGTCGTCGATGCAGCGGATGATCAGCTCGCTGCGCCAGTTGTCGCGTTGAGCGATTAATTCGCTACGGGTCAACCACTTGGCGCCGACGATGCCGTCGTCCAGTTGATAGTCGGGGTGGTGTTTCACTGCTTTGGCGCTGAAGCACACGCGTTGATACGTCACGCCGTTGCTCGGCGCGGTATACAGATAAATGCCGATCACGCCGGTGGGTTCGACGTCCCAGCCGGTTTCCTCAAGGGTTTCGCGGATGGCGGCTTCGATCAGGGTTTCGTCCGGATCCAGGTGGCCGGCGGGCTGGTTGAGCACATTACGCCCGGCCTTGTGCTCTTCGACCATCAGGAAGCGGCCGTTGTCTTCGACGATGGTGGCGACGGTGATGTGGGGGAGCCATTCCATAGGGTTTCCTCGATGGTAGCGCGGTCAACTGTGGGAGCGAGCCTGCTCGCGAAAGCGTTGGGTCAGTCAACGAAGGTGGTGAATGATAAACCGCATTCGCGAGCAGGCTCGCTCCCACAGGGATTTTTGTGAATTCTGAAAACACAAACCCCGGCACACGGCCGGGGTTTGTGATGTTCCCTTTACAACCTTAAACCAGCGCAGCAATCGCCGCGTTGAAGGTTGCGCTTGGGCGCATGGCCTTGCTGATCAGCTCGGCGTCGGCGTGGTAGTAACCACCGATGTCCACTGGCTTGCCCTGCACGGCGTTGAGCTCGGCAACGATGGTCGCCTCGTTCTCGGTCAGGGTTTTGGCCAGGGTCGCGAACTGCGCTTGCAGTGCAGCGTCTTCGGTCTGGGCGGCCAGGGCCTGAGCCCAGTACAGCGCCAGGTAGAAGTGGCTGCCGCGGTTGTCGATGTTGCCGACCTTGCGCGATGGCGACTTGTTGTTGTCGAGGAACTGGCCGGTGGCCTGATCCAGGGTTTTCGACAGAACCAGCGCTTTCGGGTTGTTGTAGTTCACACCCAAATGCTCGAGGGAGGCTGCCAGAGCCAGGAATTCGCCCAGCGAATCCCAGCGCAGGAAGTTCTCTTCAACCAATTGCTGCACGTGCTTCGGAGCCGAACCACCGGCGCCGGTTTCGAACAGACCACCGCCGTTCATCAGCGGCACGATCGACAGCATCTTGGCGCTAGTGCCCAGTTCCATGATCGGGAACAGGTCGGTCAGGTAGTCGCGCAGTACGTTGCCGGTCACCGAGATGGTGTCCTTGCCTTCGCGGGTGCGCTGCAGGGTGTACTTCATGGCATCGACCGGCGCCATGATCTGGATGTCCAGACCGCTGGTGTCGTGATCCTTCAGGTAAGCCTGAACCTTCTCGATCACTACGCCGTCGTGGGCGCGCATCGGGTCCAGCCAGAAGATCGCCGGGGTGCTGCTGGCGCGAGCACGGTTGACGGCCAGTTTGACCCAGTCCTGGATCGGCGCATCTTTGGTCTGGCACATGCGGAAGATGTCGCCGGCTTCAACAGCCTGCTCCATCAGCAGCTTGCCCTTGCTGTCGGTAACGCGAACCACGCCGTCAGCCTTGATCTGGAAGGTCTTGTCGTGCGAGCCGTACTCTTCGGCTTTCTTCGCCATCAGGCCAACGTTTGGCACGCTGCCCATGGTGGTCGGATCGAACGCGCCATTGGCTTTGCAATCTTCGATCACAGCCTGGTAGATGGTTGCGTAGCAACGATCCGGGATCACAGCCTTGGTGTCGTGCAGCTGACCATCGGTGCCCCACATCTTGCCGGAGTCACGGATCATCGCTGGCATCGAGGCGTCGACGATGACGTCGCTCGGCACGTGCAGGTTGGTGATGCCCTTGTCGGAGTTGACCATCGCCAGCGATGGGCGAGCAGCGTAGACCGCTGCGATGTCAGCTTCGATCTGTGCTTGCTGCTCGGCCGGCAGGGCCTTGATGCGCGCGTACAGATCGCCAATGCCGTTGTTCAGGTTGAAGCCGATCTGGGCCAGCACGTCAGCGTGCTTGGTCAGGGCGTCTTTATAGAACTCGGCAACGATCTGGCCGAACATGATCGGGTCGGAGACCTTCATCATGGTCGCTTTCAGGTGAACCGAGAGCAGCACGCCCTGGGCCTTGGCGCTTTCGATTTCAGCGGCGATGAACGCGCGCAGGGCGTTTTTGCTCATCACGGCGCAGTCGAGGATCTCGCCAGCCTGAACGCTGGTTTTTTCTTTCAGGACGGTCGCGGTGCCGTCTTTGGCGATCAGCTCGATTTTCACAGCGTCAGCGGCGTCGATCAGGGCAGCTTTTTCGCTGCCGTAGAAATCGCCGGTGCTCATGTGAGCGACGTGGGATTTGGAGTCTTTGGCCCAGGCGCCCATTTTGTGCGGGTGCTTGCGAGCGTAGTTTTTTACCGACAGCGGAGCGCGGCGGTCGGAGTTGCCTTCACGCAGAACCGGGTTCACGGCGCTGCCCTTGACCTTGTCGTAACGCGCCTTGGCTTCTTTTTCGGCGTCGTTGGTCACGGTTTCCGGGTAGTCCGGCAGGTTGTAACCCTGGGCTTGCAGTTCTTTGATCGCTGCTTGCAGCTGAGGCACCGAAGCACTGATGTTCGGCAGCTTGATGATGTTGGCTTCAGGCGTAACGGCCAGGTCGCCCAGTTCGGCGAGGTGGTCGGCTACGGCTTTGTCGCCCAGTTGCTCGGGGAAGCTGGCCAGGATGCGTGCTGCAAGAGAGATATCGCGGGTTTCCACGGCGATATCGGCCGAGGCGGTGTAAGCCTCGATGATCGGCAGCAGGGAATAGGTGGCGAGGGCTGGAGCTTCGTCGGTGAAGGTATAGATGATCTTCGAGCGGGTGGGCATATTCGGATTAACTCTCTCTTCTTTGCTAAAGCGTGCGCAGAAACTCGAGGGGCGCCGGGTAAGCGCGTTCGTTCAAAGTCATCCATGAACCGAATGTCGAGATTCTTCGCGGTGATGTTGGGTGCATCAGTAGAGCGTCAAGCAGTCGGACTGCGGTAACAACCCGACCAATCAGGCGGAAAGTCTCGTGCTAGAGAGGCCAGCCGTCGTGACCCTTTGGTCAGCGGGCGGCATTATACATAGGTAGCTGGCAATCTGCCGATGGTTCATATGCAACGATTCTCGTCCATTGGTCTAAAGGTCGCAGGGGCGGGTGGGGCGTAGAGTCGCTGCGAATGCTTGAGTTTGGCGCTTTTCCCTTTGCTTTCAGGCTTGTACGAAACCAGATGTGCCCGCGCCGTGAACAGAGGGTTTGCGTGTTGATTTAACTGGGTTACGCTCGAACCAAGCCAGATGTTCAATCCAAACAATGGAGTTCAGCATGGGTTACAAGAAGATTCAGGTTCCAGCCGTCGGCGACAAAATCACCGTCAATGCAGACCATTCTCTCAATGTTCCTGATAACCCGATCATCCCCTTCATTGAAGGTGACGGCATTGGCGTCGACGTCAGCCCGGTGATGATCAAAGTGGTTGATGCTGCCGTGGCCAAGGCCTACGGGGGCAAGCGCAAGATTTCCTGGATGGAGGTTTATGCTGGCGAAAAAGCGACTCAGGTCTATGACCAGGACACCTGGCTGCCCCAGGAAACCCTGGACGCCGTTAAAGATTACGTGGTCTCCATCAAGGGCCCGCTGACCACCCCGGTCGGTGGTGGCATCCGCTCCCTCAACGTAGCCCTGCGCCAGCAACTCGATCTGTATGTGTGCCTGCGTCCCGTGGTGTGGTTCGAAGGTGTGCCAAGCCCGGTGAAAAAGCCTGGCGACGTCGACATGGTGATTTTCCGCGAGAACTCCGAAGACATTTATGCCGGTATCGAATGGAAGGCCGGCTCCCCTGAGGCCACCAAGGTCATCAAGTTTCTGAAAGAAGAAATGGGCGTCACCAAGATCCGTTTCGACCAGGATTGCGGTATCGGCATCAAGCCTGTTTCCAAGGAAGGCACCAAACGTCTGGTGCGCAAGGCCCTGCAATACGTGGTGGACAACGACCGCAAGTCGCTGACCATCGTGCACAAGGGCAACATCATGAAATTCACCGAAGGTGCCTTCAAGGACTGGGGCTACGAGGTGGCGAAGGAAGAATTCGGCGCCGAGCTGCTCGATGGCGGCCCATGGATGAAATTCAAGAACCCGAAAACCGGCCGTGAAGTCATCGTCAAGGATGCCATCGCCGACGCCATGCTCCAGCAGATCCTGCTGCGTCCGGCCGAGTACGACGTGATCGCCACGCTGAACCTCAATGGTGACTACCTCTCCGACGCCCTGGCGGCGGAAGTGGGCGGTATCGGTATCGCGCCGGGCGCCAACCTGTCCGACACCGTGGCCATGTTCGAGGCGACCCACGGTACCGCGCCGAAGTACGCCGGCAAGGACCAGGTCAACCCGGGTTCGGTGATTCTGTCGGCCGAGATGATGTTGCGTCATCTGGGCTGGACCGAAGCGGCGGATCTCATCATCAAGGGCACCAACGGCGCCATCAAGGCCAAGACCGTGACCTATGACTTCGAGCGTCTGATGGAAGGTGCAACACTGGTGTCTTCTTCGGGCTTCGGTGAGGCGATCATCAAGCACATGTAAATCGTGCAGGTACAAAAAAACCGCCTTCGGGCGGTTTTTCATGACCGGGTGACGGTTGAGTCAGCCTGATACCGTTTCTGTATGAGAGGCATGCGTAGCCGCTTCGCCTGCCACGGTCGCCGCTTTGATCTTTACCGCGTGCAGGCCCTTGGGACCCTGGACGATGTCGAAACTGACGATCTGCCCTGCCTTGAGAGTTTTATACCCGTCCATCTCAATGGCCGAATAGTGCGCAAAGAAATCGACCTCTTTGCCATCCTCGTCCTTCCCCTCGCGGGCATCGGTATTGATGAAGCCGAATCCCTTGGCATTGTTGAACCACTTGACCTTGCCGACAGCCATGCTCAAATCCCTCTGCAACAGACTCCATCGCTGGAGTATCATCCAGGACATCCGCAATCTAATCCGTTAAAAGGATTGACTCCGCGGATCTTTTTTACCCACTGTGGGCTCTATTGGTTGTAACACCGTTTTCCCGATAGTCAAGGTGACCGGGCAGTCGGAGTTGAAAAGGTGTACAGCCGCCCCCACCACTGTATTTGCACAACTGACGAACCTTTCTTTCCATGCATGCAATCAGCCAGATTCGACTAACATTCAATCAGGATCGCCCGCTTCTCCAAAAGGATCATCCAGAGGAGCACGACGACGATTCGGCAGGCGTTGCTGTTCAGGAAGCAAAGCCTGCGTTACAGGCGCCGCCGATGTACAAGGTGGTTTTGTTCAATGATGACTACACACCGATGGATTTCGTCGTCGAAGTGCTCGAGGTGTTTTTTAACCTGAATCGCGAGCTGGCGACCAAGGTCATGCTGGCCGTCCACACAGAAGGACGGGCAGTATGTGGAGTGTTTACCCGTGACATCGCCGAGACTAAGGCCATGCAGGTCAACCAGTACGCCAGGGAAAGCCAGCATCCGCTACTCTGTGAAATCGAGAAGGACGGTTAATCGCCGACCACTTGGGTATGAGGTGAAGCTATGTTAAACCGCGAGCTCGAAGTCACCCTCAATCTTGCCTTCAAGGAGGCTCGTTCGAAGCGTCATGAATTCATGACCGTCGAACACCTGCTGCTGGCCCTATTGGACAATGAGGCTGCCGCCACCGTATTGCGTGCCTGCGGCGCAAACCTCGACAAACTCAAGCACGACCTGCAGGAGTTCATCGACTCCACCACGCCACTGATCCCCGTCCATGACGAAGATCGCGAAACCCAGCCAACCCTGGGCTTCCAGCGTGTACTGCAACGTGCTGTCTTCCATGTGCAGAGCTCGGGCAAACGCGAAGTAACCGGCGCCAACGTGCTGGTTGCAATCTTCAGTGAGCAAGAGAGTCAGGCCGTATTCCTGCTGAAACAGCAGAGCGTTGCGCGCATTGATGTCGTCAATTACATCGCCCACGGCATTTCCAAAGTGCCAGGGCACGGCGATCACTCTGAAGGTGAACAAGATATGCAGGACGACGAGGGCGGTGAGTCTTCTTCTTCAGGCAATCCGCTGGATGCTTATGCCAGTAATCTCAACGAGCTCGCGCGCCAGGGTCGCATTGATCCGCTGGTCGGCCGCGAATCGGAAGTCGAGCGTGTCGCGCAGATTCTTGCGCGCCGGCGCAAGAACAATCCGTTGCTGGTCGGCGAGGCAGGCGTGGGTAAAACCGCGATTGCCGAAGGCCTGGCCAAGCGTATTGTCGACAACCAGGTGCCGGATCTGCTGGCCAACAGCGTCGTCTATTCGCTCGATCTCGGTGCTCTGCTCGCGGGCACCAAGTATCGCGGTGATTTCGAGAAGCGCTTCAAGGCGCTGCTCAATGAACTGAAAAAACGTCCGCAGGCGATCCTGTTCATCGACGAGATCCACACCATCATCGGTGCGGGCGCTGCGTCCGGTGGCGTAATGGATGCCTCGAACCTGCTCAAGCCGCTGCTGTCGTCTGGCGACATTCGCTGCATCGGCTCGACCACGTTCCAGGAATTCCGTGGCATCTTCGAGAAGGATCGTGCGCTGGCACGACGCTTCCAGAAGGTCGATGTTGTCGAGCCGTCGGTGGAAGACACCATCGGTATCCTGCGCGGCCTGAAAGGGCGTTTCGAACAGCACCACAACATCGAATACAGCGATGAGTCGTTGCGCGCCGCTGCCGAGCTGGCATCGCGCTACATCAATGACCGGCATATGCCGGACAAGGCCATCGACGTGATCGACGAGGCGGGTGCCTATCAGCGCCTGCAGCCGGTCGAGATGCGCGTCAAGCGCATCGAAGTGCCGCAGGTTGAAGACATTGTGGCGAAGATCGCGCGGATTCCACCAAAACACGTCACCAGCTCCGACAAGGAATTGCTGCGTAACCTGGAGCGCGACCTGAAGCTGACGGTGTTTGGTCAGGATGCGGCGATCGATTCGCTGTCGACCGCGATCAAACTGTCCCGTGCCGGCCTCAAGTCGCCTGACAAGCCAGTCGGTTCGTTCCTGTTCGCAGGTCCTACCGGTGTCGGTAAAACCGAGGCCGCGCGGCAACTGGCCAAGGCGTTGGGTATCGAACTGGTGCGCTTCGACATGTCCGAGTACATGGAGCGCCACACCGTATCGCGTCTGATCGGTGCGCCTCCGGGCTATGTCGGCTTTGATCAGGGCGGTCTGTTGACTGAAGCGATCACCAAGCAGCCGCACTGTGTATTGCTGCTCGATGAAATCGAGAAGGCGCATCCGGAAGTCTTCAACCTGCTGCTGCAGGTGATGGACCACGGCACGCTCACCGACAACAACGGGCGCAAGGCGGATTTCCGCAATGTGATCGTGATCATGACCACCAACGCCGGTGCCGAAACCGCGGCGCGTGCTTCGATCGGTTTCACCCATCAGGACCACTCGTCTGATGCGATGGAAGTGATCAAGAAGAGCTTCACGCCAGAGTTCCGTAACCGTCTGGACACCATTATCCAGTTTGGTCGCCTCAGCCATGAGGTCATCAAAAGCGTGGTGGACAAGTTCCTTACCGAACTGCAGGCGCAGCTGGAAGACAAGCGTGTGTTGCTGGAGGTTACCGATGCGGCGCGCAGTTGGCTGGCGGCCGGTGGGTATGACTCGGCGATGGGCGCACGTCCGATGGCGCGTCTGATCCAGGACAAGATCAAGCGTCCGCTGGCGGAGGAGATTCTGTTTGGCGAGCTGGCCGAGCATGGCGGTGTAGTGCACATCGACATCAAGGATGGTGAGTTGACGTTTGACTTTGAGACTACGGCGGAGATGGCCTGACTGCTTGGTTGTTGGTTTAGAGGGCGCCTTCGGGCGCCTTTTTGTTGGCTGATGTTTTTGGGTGTATATCCGTTGCTGCGGTAACGGCCACTTAGGGTTCCGCCCTTACGGCGGGTCACTTTTTCCAGACGCCGAAAAAGTAACCAAAAAGGCTTTACCCTGACGTTCGGCCCTCGCCTAGGCTCGGGTTCCTTCGCTCCGGTATTCATCCGGGGGCAGCGCCTACGGTTTGCTTCGCTGCACCTCCTCTCGCTGTGTTTGGCTGCGCCAAACGGTCGCTGCGCTCCCACCCCCGGATAAATCCCTCCACTCAGCCTGCCGACGGGCCCTGAGATCAAAAGCTTTACTCGAGCTAACGCTCATTGTGTTGAGTGGGGCGGCTTCGCCGCAGGGTTGCACGCTCTCTGAATTGTAGGAGCCAGCCTGCTGGCGATGGCGGCCTGCCAGCCGACCAATCTCTTGCGGATGCACCCGGCCCAATTGTGGGAGCTGGCCTGCCAGCGATGGCGGCCGACCAGTCTGCCAATCTCCAACTGCCTACCCCAATCCACTGTGGGAGCGGGCTTGCTCGCGAAGGCGGCCTACCAGCCGACCAATTTCTAACTGAATGCATCCAGTGCCATGCAGGAACTGCCGAAGGCTGTGATTTTTTGATCTGCTTTGGCTTTGGCTTTGGCTTTGGCTTTTGATGTGGCTTTTGATCTTCAGCCCCTTCGGCAGGCCGAGCGAAGGTGTCCATCAGGGGGTAGGCGCGCAGCGCCATGCGGCGAAGCCGCATCCATCGAGAGGAGGTGCAGCGAAGCAAACCGGAGGCGATGCCCCCTGATGGGCACCGTAGCGAGGGAACACTGAGCCTCAGCGAAGTGCCGTACGCCGGGGGAAGCCTTTTTGGTTACTTTTTCGGCGTTTGGAAAAAGTGACCCGCCGTAAGGGCGGAACCGTAATCAGCAACCCCCGCAGCAACGGATATGCTCACAAACCCAAACCCAACCCCAAATCGCAGACAAACAAAAACGCCCGGCAAAGCCGGGCGTCTTGTATTGACCTGATTAACGAGCGCGGTAAGTAATGCGCCCTTTACTCAAGTCATAGGGCGTCAGCTCGACGCGCACTTTGTCACCGGTAAGAATACGAATGTAGTTCTTGCGCATCTTGCCGGAGATATGCGCGGTTACGACGTGCCCATTTTCCAACTCCACACGAAACATGGTGTTGGGCAGGGTGTCGACGACAGTGCCTTCCATTTCGAAGCTGTCTTCTTTCGACATGCAGTAAAGCCCTCGGTGTCCAATGAATGGCCCGGTGCAACTGCGCCAGGCAAAAGCGGCGTGCATTGTGCCCGAAAAAGGGGGTTCAAGCCAAGGGGTTTACGGCTTGCGATTAGTTCAGGATCACCCAGCGCTGATTAATCAGCAATTCGATGGGGCGATACTGGGTCTTGTAGTTCATCTTTTTGCAGTTCTTGATCCAGTAACCGAGATACACCGCCTCTAGCCCCAGGCGCTGGCTTTCGGTGATTTGCCACAGGATTGCGAAACGGCCCAGGCTGCGGCGTTCCTCGTCAGGTTCGTAGAAGGTATAGACCGCCGACAGGCCGTTGGGCAGCAGATCGGTCACCGCGACGGCGAGTAACCGTCCGTCGAGACGAAATTCATAAAAGCGCGAGAAGGGCAGATCGCGCACCAGAAAGGTCGAGAACTGGTCACGACTTGGCGGGTACATGTCGCCGTCGGCATGGCGCTGCTCGATGTAGCGCTGGTACAGATCGAAATATTCTTCGCTGAAGTGCGGTTTTACCGGGCGTACCTGCAGATCGGCATTGCGTTTGAAAATGCGTTTCTGCTGGCGGTTGGGCAGGAACTGCGCCACCGGGATGCGTGCAGGCACGCACGCATTGCAATTCTGGCAATGGGGCCGATACAGATGATCGCCGCTGCGACGAAAACCCATTTCCGACAGGTCTGCGTAGACGTGCACATCCATGGGCTGACTCGGGTCGAGAAACAGCGTCGTCGCCTGCTCCTCGGGCAGATAACTGCAGGAATGAGGCTGAGTGGCATAGAACTTCAAGCGCGCCAACTCGGTCATGATCAACCCTCGGGATAAGCTGGTGAATTAAGTGTAAGCCACGCGCGCAAAAGTCGCTCAGCAAACCCAGGTGGCACGACTCGGTTGATCCAGGTGGCGAGCCAGATAGTCGGCAAATTCCTGGCGGGGGATCGCCCGGGCGCCGAGGCTGTGCAGATGGTCGGTCGGCATCTGGCAGTCAATCAGGACAAATCCGGCGTTTTTCAGATGCTGCACCAGCGTGGCAAAGCCATATTTCGAGGCATTGTCGGCGCGGCTGAACATCGATTCGCCGAAAAACAGCTGACCCATCGCCAGGCCATACAGGCCGCCGACCAGTTGGCCTTGATCCCAGACCTCTACCGAGTGGGCGAAGCCGCGGCGGTGCAGTTCGAGGTAGGCGTCCTGCATGGCTTCGGTGATCCAGGTGCCGTCGGCGTAATCCCTGGGGGCGGCGCAGGCACGGATCACGGCGTCGAAATCCTGATCGAAGGTCACCTGGTAGCGTTGCTTGCGCAGCAATTTGCCGAGGCTGCGCGAGACATGCAGCTCGTCGGGAAACAGAACGGTGCGTGGGTCCGGCGACCACCAGAGGATCGGCTGGCCTTCGGAGAACCACGGAAAACAGCCGTGCCGGTAAGCCTGCACCAGCCGATCGGCGGACAGATCGCCACCGGCAGCCAGCAATCCATTGGGATCGCGCATGGCCTTTTCCAGGGGCGGGAAGGTCAGGGAATTGCGTTGTAACCAAGTCAGCATGGCGTCCAGGCTTGCAGAAGGGGAGGGCGGTGCGGGCGCGAGGCCCGCGATAAAGTGTGCCGTTAAATGACAGGAATGTCGTCCAGATACTTCTCCGCGTCCAGTGCCGCCATGCAGCCGGCACCGGCCGAGGTCACGGCCTGGCGGTAGACATGGTCGGCTACATCGCCGGCAGCGAACACGCCGGGGATCTCGGTGGAGGTGGCGTCGCCGTCGCTGCCGCCCTTGACCAGCAGGTAGCCGTCGCGCATTGGCAATTGGCCCTGGAACAGGTCGGTGTTGGGTTTGTGGCCGATGGCGATGAACACGCCGGCCAGTGTCAGTTCGCGGGTCTGTCCGCTGTGGCTGTCACGCAGGCGCGCACCGGTCACGCCGCTGGCATCGCCCAGCACTTCGTCCAGATTCTGGTTCCAGTGCAGGCGAACATTGCCGCTGGCGGCTTTTTCGAACAGTTTGTCCTGAAGGATTTTCTCCGAGCGCAATTTGTCGCGGCGATGGATCAAATGCACCTCTTTGGCGATGTTCGACAGGTACAGCGCCTCCTCGACAGCGGTATTGCCGCCGCCCACCACGGCGACCACCTGATTGCGATAGAAGAAGCCGTCACAGGTCGCGCAGGCCGAAACCCCTTTGCCGGCGAAGGCTTCTTCCGAGGGCAGGCCCAGATACTGCGCCGAGGCGCCGGTGGCGATGATCAACGCGTCGCAGGTGTAAGTGCCGCTGTCGCCAATGAGTTCGAACGGGCGCTGCTGCAACTTGGCGGTGTGGATGTGGTCGTAAACGATCTCTGTGGCAAAGCGCTCGGCGTGTTTTTGCATGCGCTCCATCAGCGCCGGACCGGTCAGGCCTTCGACGTCGCCAGGCCAGTTGTCGACTTCGACGGTGGTGGTGAGCTGACCACCGGCCTGCAGCCCGGTAATCACCACCGGTTTGAGGTTGGCACGGGCAGCGTACACGGCGGCGCTGTAACCGGCAGGGCCGGAGCCGAGAATGATTAGGCGTGAATGCTTCGCTGCGTTCATCAAATACACCTCATAAGCCTTTGTCACAAAAGACAATGCATGCTCAAATTGAACCGCAGGATTTGTGCGGTTGGCTATGCTCAGCTATGGGTTTGAAGCATGGCATCAGCCGCACAAACCCGTACAATGCCGGGCTGTTACAGAATATTTGTAGAGCGCTGTGTTTATGGCTGTGTTTATAAAAGCTGCGGCACAGTGTTAAAAGTAGTCTCAGATGCGCCGGTTCACTTTTTTGCCTGCCTGGATTGGGCAGTTTTTTATCGACATTCAATAGATGGACGCGCCCTGGGCGCAGGAAAAGAAGCGTTTTGAAGAAATCCACCGCAGCACCAAAAACAGTCGTTCCGCTCTGGCGCCAGCAATTGCACTACCGGCTCAAGGAAGGTGCATTGATCGCCATCGGTGCCTTGTGCCTGTTCCTGATGATGGCCTTGCTGACCTACGGCAAGGATGATCCGGGCTGGAGCCACAACAGCAAGATTGACGACGTGCAGAATTTCGGCGGCCCCGCCGGTTCTTACAGCGCCGACATCCTGTTCATGGTGCTGGGTTACTTCGCGTACATCTTCCCGCTGCTGCTGGCGGTCAAGGCGTATCAGATCTTCCGTCAACGTCACGAGCCGTGGCAGTGGAGCGGCTGGCTGTTCTCCTGGCGCCTGATCGGTCTGGTGTTTCTGGTGCTGTCGGGCGCCGCGCTGGCGCATATCCATTTTCATGCGGCCACCGGCCTGCCGGCGGGCGCGGGCGGGGCGCTGGGCGAAAGTCTCGGTGATCTGGCGCGTAACGCGCTGAATATCCAGGGCAGCACGCTGTTGTTCATTGCGCTGTTCCTGTTTGGCCTGACGGTGTTCACCGACCTGTCGTGGTTCAAGGTGATGGACGTCACCGGCAAGATCACTCTCGATCTGTTCGAACTGTTTCAGGGCGCGATCAACCGCTGGTGGTCGGCCCGAACCGAGCGTAAGCAACTGGTTGCGCAACTGCGTGAAGTCGATGATCGCGTTCACGATGTGGTCGCCCCGACTGTCACCGACAAGCGTGAACAGGCCAAGGTCAAGGAACGTCTGATCGAGCGCGAGCAGGCCCTGAGCAAGCACATGTCCGATCGCGAGAAGCAGGTACCGCCGGTCATCGCCCCGGCCCCGGCCAAGGCGCCGGAGCCAAGCAAGCGTGTGCAGAAAGAGAAACAGGTGCCGTTGTTCGTCGACAGCGCCGTGGAAGGCACCTTGCCGCCGATCTCGATCCTCGATCCTGCGGAAAAGAAACAACTCAACTATTCGCCGGAATCCCTGGCGGCGGTCGGCCACTTGCTGGAGATCAAGCTCAAGGAATTCGGTGTCGAAGTCACCGTGGACTCGATCCACCCGGGCCCGGTGATTACCCGTTACGAAATCCAGCCTGCAGCCGGCGTCAAAGTCAGCCGCATCGCCAACCTGGCGAAAGACCTTGCACGTTCGCTGGCCGTGACCAGTGTGCGGGTGGTCGAGGTGATTCCGGGCAAGACCACGGTCGGTATCGAGATCCCCAACGAAGACCGGCAGATCGTGCGTTTCTCCGAAGTGCTGTCGACCCCCGAGTACGACAACTTCAAGTCGCCGGTCACCCTGGCCCTGGGCCACGACATCGGCGGCAAACCGGTCATCACCGACCTGGCGAAGATGCCGCACCTGCTGGTCGCCGGTACCACTGGTTCCGGTAAGTCGGTGGGCGTGAACGCGATGATCCTGTCGATCCTGTTCAAATCCGGTCCGGACGACGCCAAACTGATCATGATCGACCCGAAAATGCTCGAACTGTCGATCTACGAAGGCATTCCGCACCTGCTGTGCCCGGTCGTGACCGACATGAAGGACGCCGCCAACGCCCTGCGCTGGAGCGTTGCCGAGATGGAACGTCGCTACAAGCTGATGGCGAAGATGGGCGTGCGTAACCTGTCCGGCTTCAACGCCAAGGTCAAGGAAGCGCAGGATGCCGGCGAGCCGTTGAGCGATCCGCTGTACAAGCGCGAAAGCATTCACGACGAAGCGCCGCTGCTGCAGAAGCTGCCGACCATCGTCGTGGTGGTCGACGAATTCGCCGACATGATGATGATCGTCGGCAAGAAGGTTGAAGAACTGATTGCGCGTATCGCACAGAAAGCGCGTGCCGCCGGTATTCACCTGATCCTCGCGACCCAGCGACCTTCGGTGGACGTGATCACCGGTCTGATCAAGGCCAACATTCCGACGCGTATGGCGTTCCAGGTGTCGAGCAAGATCGACTCGCGGACCATCATCGACCAGGGTGGCGCCGAACAACTGCTCGGTCACGGTGACATGCTCTACATGCCACCGGGCACCAGCCTGCCGATCCGGGTGCACGGCGCGTTCGTTTCCGACGATGAAGTGCACCGCGTGGTCGAAGCCTGGAAACTGCGTGGCGCACCGGAATACAACGATGACATCCTCAACGGTGTCGAAGAGGCGGGCAGCGGTTTCGAAGGCAGCAGCGGTGGTGGTGACGGTGATGATCCGGAAGCCGACGCGCTGTATGACGAAGCCGTACAGTTCGTCCTGGAAAGCCGCCGGGCGTCGATTTCCGCGGTACAGCGCAAGCTGAAGATTGGTTACAACCGCGCTGCGCGCATGATCGAAGCCATGGAAATGGCCGGGGTCGTCACCTCAATGAACACCAACGGTTCGCGTGAAGTTCTGGCCCCGGGCCCGGTTCGCGACTGACTGCAAAAGCAAAAGGCGGGACAATGATGTGCCGCCGCTCTCCCAACGAGTATTCAAGAGGACTCCCATGCGTCTTATCCGCATGCTGTTGCCAGTACTGGCGCTGACCACGTTCACGGCCCACGCCGACGACAAGGACGTGGCGCGTCTGACCCAATTGCTGGAAACGTCGAAAACCCTGACCGCGAACTTCTCGCAGCTGACCCTCGACGGCAGCGGCACCCAGTTGCAGGAAACTCGCGGTGATATGGTTCTGCAGCGTCCGGGCCTGTTCTACTGGCACACCGAAGCGCCAAACGAGCAGACCATGGTCTCCGATGGCAAGAAAGTCACCCTGTGGGACCCGGACCTGGAACAGGCCACCATCAAGAAGCTCGACGAGCGTCTGACCCAGACCCCGGCGCTGCTGCTGTCCGGTGACGTGTCGAAGATCAGCCAGAGCTTCGAGATCAGCGCGAAAGAGGCGGGCGGCGTGATCGACTTCACTCTCAAGCCGAAGACCAAGGACACTCTGTTCGACAGCCTGCGTCTGTCGTTCCGCAACGGTCTGGTCAATGACATGCAACTGATCGACAGCGTTGGTCAGCGCACCAACATCCTGTTCACCGGGGTCAAGGCCAACGAAGCGGTGTCGGCGTCGAAGTTCAAGTTCGACATCCCGAAGGGTGCTGACGTTATCCAGGAATAGTGCGCACGAGGTGGGCTTTTGTGGCGAGGGGATTTATCCCCGATTGACTGCGCAGCAGTCACCTTTTTTGGGGCTGCCTCGCAGCCCATCGGGGATGAATCCCCTCACCACAAGGTCATCAACCGGTTTCAGACAATCAGAGGTTTCAACGCTACGTGATGGATCTGTTTCGCAGTGCACCGATTGCCCAGCCACTGGCCGCGCGTTTGCGTGCGACCAATCTGGATGAGTATGTCGGTCAGGAGCACGTGCTCGCTCGCGGCAAGCCTCTGCGTGAGGCGCTGGAGCAGGGTGCCCTGCATTCGATGATCTTCTGGGGGCCGCCGGGTGTGGGCAAGACCACCCTCGCGCGATTGCTCGCGGAAGTCTCGGATGCGCACTTCGAAACGGTCTCGGCGGTACTCGCCGGGGTCAAGGAGATCCGTCAGGCCGTTGAAATCGCCAAGCAGCAGGCCGGTCAGTACGGCAAGCGCACGATTCTGTTCGTCGATGAAGTGCACCGCTTCAACAAATCGCAGCAGGATGCGTTCCTGCCGTACGTCGAAGACGGCACGCTGATTTTCATCGGCGCCACTACCGAAAACCCTTCGTTTGAATTGAACAACGCGCTGTTGTCGCGGGCCCGCGTCTATGTGCTGAAAAGCCTCGACGAGACCGCGCTGCGCAAACTGGTGCATCGCGCGCTCACCGAAGAGCGCGGGCTGGGCAAGCGCAACCTGACCCTCAGTGATGAAGGCTTCCAGATGCTGCTGTCGGCCGCCGATGGCGATGGCCGGCGCCTGCTCAATCTGCTGGAGAACGCCTCGGATCTGGCCGAAGACAACAGCGAGATGGGCACCGAGCTGCTGCAAAGCCTGCTCGGCGATACCCGACGGCGCTTCGACAAGGGCGGCGAAGCGTTCTACGACCAGATCTCGGCGCTGCACAAATCGGTACGCGGCTCCAACCCCGACGGCGCGCTGTACTGGTTCGCGCGGATGATCGACGGCGGCTGCGATCCGTTGTACCTGGCCCGGCGCGTGGTGCGCATGGCCAGCGAAGACATTGGCAACGCCGACCCACGCGCCCTGAGCTTGTGCCTGGCGGCGTGGGAGGTGCAGGAGCGCCTCGGCAGCCCGGAAGGCGAATTGGCGGTGGCTCAGGCCATCACCTATCTGGCCTGCGCGCCAAAAAGCAACGCGGTGTATATGGGTTTCAAGACTGCACTGCGCGCCGCTGCCGAATACGGTTCGCTGGAAGTGCCGCTGCACTTGCGCAATGCACCGACCAAACTCATGAAACAACTGGGTTACGGCGACGAATACCGCTACGCCCACGATGAACCGGATGCCTATGCCGCCGGCGAAGATTATTTCCCGGAAGAGCTCGAACCGATCCCGTTCTATCAACCGGTGCCCCGTGGCCTGGAATTGAAGATCGGCGAGAAGCTCAACCACCTCGCCCAACTCGACCGTTTAAGCCCAAGACAGCGGAGAAAATAGTGCTTCCATTGATCGTTGCGGTCTCCGTCGGCGGGATTGCCGGCACCCTGTTGCGCTTCGCCACCGGCAATTGGGTCAACGCCAATTGGCCGCGGCACTTCTATACCGCGACGCTGGCCGTTAATATCGTGGGCTGTCTGCTGATTGGCGTGTTGTACGGCCTGTTTTTGATACGCCCGGAGGTGCCGATCGAGGTGCGTGCCGGGTTGATGGTCGGCTTCCTCGGGGGGCTGACGACTTTTTCATCCTTTTCACTGGATACGGTGCGCCTGCTGGAAAGCGGGCAAGTGCCGCTGGCCCTGGGCTATGCGGCGATCAGCGTATTCGGCGGGCTGCTCGCGACGTGGGCCGGCCTGTCCCTGACCAAACTTTGACAACGAGAAACCGACATGCTCGATTCCAAACTGTTACGTAGCAACCTTCAGGACGTAGCGGACCGCCTGGCTTCCCGTGGCTTTGCCCTGGATACCGCGCGCATCGAAGCGCTGGAAGAACAGCGCAAGACCGTCCAGACCCGCACCGAAGCACTGCAGGCTGAGCGTAACGCGCGTTCCAAATCCATCGGTCAGGCCAAGCAGCGCGGCGAAGACATCGCGCCGCTGATGGCGGACGTCGAGCGCATGGCGGGCGAGCTGAGTGCCGGTAAAGTCGAGCTGGACGCGATCCAGACCGAGCTGGACTCGATTCTGCTGGGTATCCCCAACCTGCCGCACGAATCGGTACCGGTCGGCAAAGACGAAGACGATAACGTTGAAGTGCGCCGCTGGGGCACGCCGACGCAGTTCGATTTCGAAGTGAAAGACCACGTTGCACTGGGCGAGAAGTTCGGCTGGCTGGACTTTGAAACCGCGGCCAAGCTGTCCGGCGCCCGTTTCGCTCTGCTGCGCGGCCCGATCGCCCGTCTGCACCGCGCCTTGGCGCAGTTCATGATCAACCTGCACGTCAACGAGCACGGCTACGAAGAGGCCTACACGCCTTACCTGGTTCAGGCCCCGGCGCTGCAAGGCACCGGCCAGCTGCCGAAGTTCGAAGAAGACCTGTTCAAGATCGCTCGCGAAGGCGAAGCCGATCTGTACCTGATCCCGACGGCCGAAGTGTCGCTGACCAACATTGTGGCCGGTGAAATCGTCGACTCGAAACTGCTGCCGATCAAGTTCGTCGCCCACACCCCGTGCTTCCGCAGCGAAGCCGGTGCGTCGGGTCGCGACACTCGCGGGATGATCCGTCAGCACCAGTTCGACAAGGTTGAAATGGTGCAGATCGTCGAGCCGTCGACTTCGATGGAAGCGCTGGAAGGCCTGACCGCCAACGCCGAAAAAGTCTTGCAACTGCTGGGTCTGCCTTACCGCACCCTGGCGCTGTGCACCGGCGACATGGGCTTCAGTGCCGTCAAGACCTACGACCTCGAAGTGTGGATTCCGAGCCAGGACAAGTACCGCGAAATTTCGTCGTGCTCCAACTGCGGCGACTTCCAGGCCCGCCGCATGCAGGCGCGTTTCCGCAACCCGGAAACCGGCAAGCCTGAGCTGGTACACACTCTCAACGGTTCGGGTCTGGCGGTCGGTCGTACGCTGGTGGCGGTGCTGGAAAACTACCAGCAGGCCGACGGTTCGATCCGTGTGCCGGACGTGCTGAAGCCGTACATGGGTGGCCTTGAGGTCATCGGTTAAATGAAATATCTGCCGCTGTTTCACAACCTGCGCGGCAGTCGTGTGTTGGTGGTCGGTGGGGGGGAAATTGCCTTGCGCAAATCCCGCCTGTTGGCCGATGCCGGTGCGCTGCTGCGGGTGGTCGCACCTGAAATCGAAGCGCAACTGCGCGAACTGGTCAGCGCCAGCGGTGGCGAATGTCTGCTGCGTGGTTACGTGGAAGCGGATCTGGACGGTTGCGGGCTGATCATTGCCGCCACCGACGATGAAACGCTGAATGCGCAGGTCTCCAGCGATGCCCATCGGCGTTGCGTGCCGGTCAACGTGGTCGATGCGCCGCAGCTATGCAGCGTGATCTTCCCGGCAATCGTTGACCGCTCGCCGCTGATCATCGCGGTGTCCAGCGGCGGCGATGCGCCAGTGCTGGCGCGGCTGATTCGCGCCAAGATCGAAACCTGGATTCCTTCGACCTACGGCCAACTGGCCGGTCTTGCCGCGCGTTTCCGCAATCAGGTGAAAAACCTGTTTCCGGATGTGCAGCAGCGCCGTGGTTTCTGGGAAGACGTGTTTCAGGGCCCGATTGCCGACCGGCAACTGGCCGGGCAGGGCACTGAGGCCGAGCGGCTGTTGCAGGCCAAGATTGATGGCGAAGCGACTGTTACTACCGGCGAGGTGTATCTGGTGGGTGCAGGGCCGGGTGATCCGGATCTGCTGACCTTCCGCGCCTTGCGCCTGATGCAGCAAGCCGACGTGGTGCTGTACGACCGCTTGGTCGCTCCGGCGATTCTTGAGCTGTGCCGTCGCGATGCCGAGCGTGTCTACGTCGGCAAGCGTCGCTCTGATCACGCGGTGCCGCAGGATCAGATCAACCAGCAACTGGTGGATCTGGCCAAGGCCGGCAAACGCGTGGTGCGCCTGAAGGGCGGTGACCCGTTCATCTTCGGTCGCGGCGGTGAAGAGATCGAAGAGCTGGCGGCCCACGGGATTCCGTTCCAGGTGGTGCCGGGGATCACGGCGGCCAGCGGTTGCGCGGCGTATGCCGGGATTCCGCTGACCCATCGCGATTACGCGCAGTCGGTGCGCTTCGTCACCGGGCACCTGAAGGACGGTTCCACCGATCTGCCGTGGGCCGACCTCGTCGCCCCGGCGCAGACGCTGGTGTTCTACATGGGCCTGGTGGGCTTGCCGGTGATCTGCGAACAGTTGATCAAACACGGTCGCTCGGCCGATACCCCGGCGGCGTTGATCCAGCAGGGCACCACGGTCAATCAGCGGGTCTTCACCGGCACGCTGGCCGACCTGCCGCGTCTGGTGGCGGAGCATGAAGTGCATGCGCCGACGCTGGTGATCGTGGGGGAAGTGGTGCAGTTGCGCGAGAAACTGGCGTGGTTCGAGGGTGCTCAGGCGCAGGTCTGAAAATCGAGTTGACCCCATCGCTGGCAAGCCAGCTCCCACAGGTTTTTGTGTTGAAACTGCAATCTTCAGCATCACCAAAATCCCTGTGGGAGCTGGCTTGCCAGCGATGAGGCCCTCAAAAACAATAAAAATCTCAGCCCCTGCGCCAGACTCCTTTGCCAGCCAAACGCGCCCGATCATGCGCCACACTGAAATCCTGCTTCGGCCCCTTCGGCACAATCCCCGTCGGATTGATGGTCTTGTGGCTACCGTAGTAGTGGTTTTTGATGTGCTGGAAATCCACCGTCTCGCCAATCCCCGGCCACTGATACAGCTCTCGCAGCCAGTTCGACAGGTTCGGGTAATCGGCAATCCGCCGCAGATTGCACTTGAAGTGTCCGTGGTACACCGCATCGAAGCGAATCAGCGTGGTGAACAGTCGCACATCGGCCTCGGTCAGGTATTCACCCGTCAGATAGCGATTGGCGCCCAGCACCCGTTCCAAGTGATCCAGCTCGGCAAACACCTCATCGAACGCCTCTTCATAAGCCTGTTGCGAGGTGGCAAAGCCGGCGCGATACACACCGTTGTTCACCGCCGGATAAATCCGTTCGTTCAGTGCATCGATCTCGCCGCGTAACGGTGCCGGGTAGAAGTCCAGCTCGTTACCGGTCAGGCCATCGAAGGCGCTGTTGAACATGCGGATGATTTCCGCCGATTCATTGCTGACGATACGCTTGAGTTTTTTGTCCCACAGCACCGGTACGGTGACGCGGCCGGTGTAGTCCGGCGTGTCGGCGGTGTAGCGCTGATGCATGAAGTCGAAGTGGTCGAGCTTGTCGCCGGTCGAGCCAAGGGTCTGGTCGAAGGTCCAGCCGTTTTCCAGCATCAGCCAGCTGACCACGGACACGTCGATCAGGCTTTCCAGACCTTTGAGCTTGCGCAGAATCAGCGTGCGGTGCGCCCACGGGCAGGCGAGGGACACATAAAGGTGATAGCGCCCGGCTTCGGCGGCGAAACCGCCTTCACCGCTCGGCCCGGGCTGGCCATCTGCGGTGACCCAGTGGCGACGCTGCGCCTGTTCGCGCTGAAAGGCGCCGTCTTTGCTGCTTTCGTACCACTTGTCCTGCCAGTGGCCATCGACGAGTAAACCCATGATCAAGACTCCATAAACCAATAAGCGTTGGAGCCGAGTCTATTCCGATGAGTTCGAACAAAAAGCGCAAAGATCGGGCGTCTGTGATCGGTTAAATCGATTTGTTGCGCGCCGCCCAGTATTGCTCGGCGGTTGCGAACGCTTGCTCGCGGCTTTGACCGAGGCCGCGCAAGGCCAAGGCCATGGTTGAGATCAGGGCCATTTGCGGATAGCTGTCGACCACCTCGCCGCGCCACACAGCCTTGAGATGTTCGACGTCCAGCGAGGCCGGTTTGACGTGGCGCTGGCTCGACAGTTGCGGCCATTCCTCGTCCCAGCTCTCGCCGCCCGTGGTGCCGTAAAGATGGCTGTCGGCATCCGGGTTGATCTCGATTTCGCCGCCATCGCCCTTGACCACGATCGCCGTGTCGCCGAGCAGACCGCTGGCCTCGCGATGCACCGCTTGATAGCCCGGGTGGAAAATACTTTGCAGGCCACAACGGGCGCGCAGTGGATTGAGGATGCGTGCCAGCGAGTGAATCGGCGAGCGCAGGCCCATGGTGTTGCGCAGGTCGATCATCTTCTGCAACTGTGGCGCCCAGTCGATCAGCGGCATGAACGCCAGACCGCCGTGGTCCAGCGCGCTGCCGACCTGCGCCCAGGTGCGGCACAGCGGGATGTTCAGCTCGCCAAGCAGTTGTTCGGTGTACAGACGTCCGGCGGTGTGCGCCCCGCCGCCGTGCATGAAAATCCGCACGCCGTTTTGCGCCAGGCACTTGGCCGACAGCAGGTACCACGGCAGATGGCGTTTCTTGCCGGCGTAGGTCGGCCAGTCCAGATCGACATTCAGCGCCGGTGCCTGCAAGCGCTCGCGCAAGGCTTCGGTGAAACCGGCCATTTCCTCCGCGCTTTCTTCCTTGTGCCGTAGCAGCATCAGAAAGGCCCCGAGCTGGGTGTCTTCGACTTTGTCGTCGAGCACCATGCCCATGGCTTCCCGCGCTTCTTCACGGGTCAGGTCGCGGGCGCCACGTTTGCCCTTGCCGAGGATCCGTACGAACTGCGCGAACGGGTGTTCGGCGGGCGTTTCAAGGGTCAGCGCTGGAAAGTCGGTCATAAGCAATTCGTCGGTTTGGGCAGGCCCGCCAGTTTCGCGGCGAGTTTGGCAGGGGTGCCTTTGAACAGTCGGTTCAGGTGCAGGCTGTTGCCTTTGTCCGGGCCGAGTTTGAGTGCGGTGTACTTGATCAGCGGGCGGGTGGCCGGCGACAGCTGGAATTCTGCGTAAAAGCTGCGCAGCAGTTCGAGGACTTCCCAGTGTTCCGCAGTCAGTTCGATGTCTTCAGCGGCGGCGAGAGCGCTGGCGACGTCATGGGACCAGTCGTCGAGGTCGACCAGAAAGCCGTCCTTGTCCAGTTCGATGGCGCGGGCGCCGACAGTCATGGAGTTCATAGCCAGCTGTTGACCTTGTCGTGGTGGATCGACAGTTCGACGAAGGCCGGGTAATCGATGGCTTCGGCCCAGTCGGGAGCAACGATGGCACGGGCCTGCAGGTCTTCGGCGAGGGCGAACAGCTTGACCCGGCGCTCGTTCAGCGTGGCGAATGGCGCAGTGCCCGGTTGCAGGGCGTAGACCGCGTCGCCGGATAACAGTAAGGCGTCGGCAGCGCCGATCACCCGCAGGCAACTGCTCAGGCGATCATCGCCGAACGGGGAATGAGACAACACATGCAAAGTCGACATCAGAGGGTGATCACCTGGTCGTAACGGTCAATAAGGGCGGTGATTTCGCTGGCGCCGAGCGGCTGCGCTTCGTCCAGCGACAGCGTGCTCAGGCCACGGGCGCTGGCGCTGTCGGTGCAGTAGAACAGTTCTTCAACGCCGAACATCGGCAGCGCCTGCAGGTTGGCGCTGAGGTCTTTCTGTTGCAGGGCCTTGGCGTTCTGTCCGGCGGCCAGTTGCAACACGCCATCGTCGAGAAACAGCAGGCCGATCGGCAGATCGAACGCGCCGCCGGCCAGAACGACGTCCAGCGCTTCGCGGGCGCCGGGGCCGGACCATGGCGACTGGCGACTGATGATCAACAGGGATTTGGCCATTTCACGCGCCTCCGAAACAGATCAGTCGATCGGCGTCCTGCACCGCATCGTGCAACTGGCCGAGGCCGGACAATTCCCACGGTGCGCTGACCGCGACGGCATCACGCTGGTAGCGTTTGGCTTCTTCGTCATTCAGCACGCCACGGCGCAGGGCGGCGGCGATACACACCACACCGTCCAGTTGCTGCTCGCTGATGAACGTGCGCCATTGTTTGGGCAGGTCCAGTTCGTCCTGCGGGGTGACCACCGCGTCGGAGGCGTTGTAAACGCCGTCCTGATAAAAAAACAGCCGGACAATCTCATGCCCGCCGGCCAGCGCAGCCTGCGCAAACAGCAGGGCACGGCGCGAGGAGGGCGCATGGGCGGCGGAAAACAGCGCAATGGCGAACTTCATGACGGACTCGATCAGCAAAACTGCGGCCATGATAAAGCTTTATCGAGGCAGCCGCGAAACCCAAGTTGCACACACCGATTTCTGCTGCTATCGGTCATACTGCGAATCCATGTAGGAGCTGCGGCACGCTGCGATCTCTTGATCTTTACAAGCAAGATCAAGAGATCGCAGCCTCGTTTCACTCGACAGCTCCTACAGGGGATTTGACTGAAGTTTCGATCAGCGCGGCATATAACCCAGTTGCCAACGCCGCGGAATGCTCAGGGACAGCACGCCCAGCACCGCCGCTAGCAAGCCGCTGGCGAACAATGCCCGAAGTCCGAAATGATGTTCCAGCACTGCGCCGAGTATCGCGCCGATGAACATCCCGCTCCACGGCACCAGTTGCACCCGCCAGCCATTACGCCGCTCGCCGAGCATCCAGCGCCCCAGGCCACGGCCGAACCGCGACAGCGCTCCGGTCACGTAAGTCAGGCCGACGGGCAGACCGTTCACTTCCTCGACCGCCGCGTTGAGCATGCCCATCGCAATGATCGCCGCCAGCAGCGCCGGCAGTTGCGTGTCATACGGCCATGCCGCCGCCAGGCAAAGCAGGGTGGCGATGCACAGCAACAGGGGCAGCGTGCGCCGGCCGCCGAGGCGCCCGATCACGATCCCCAAGGCATTACCGATCACGAAGGTGACGACGAGGATGATCAGGCGCAAGGTCAGTCCGAGGTCGCCGTCACTGATCGCCACCGCCAGCCGCGTGGTGTTGCCGCTCATGAAAGAAACGAAATCGCCGCTGGCCATGAAGCCGATCGCGTCGGTCATGCCCGCCAGCACTGACAGGCTGGCCACCAGCGCCAGACCGATGCGCCCGCGCCATTTCTGCTGATGCAGATGCCCGGAGGTGGCGCGGTGAGTCGAAGTGGAGGGCAGCATCGGCGACGATATCCTTCAGCGGCGGTTACGGTTCCAGCCCATACAATTCGCAGTAATCTTCCCAGCGCATGTGGGCCATTTCCGCTACCTCGCGATGCACCTCCATGCGCTGGGCCTGATAGTCCTCGGGCGTTGCGGCCGTCAGGAGCAAGGTCAGTTCCCAAGCGAACAGGCCTTGATTCTCCGCCTCGGCCTCGAAGGCTTCGTGCAGGCGTTCTTCACGATACTGCGCAGCGGTTTCACCCTTGGCCTGGGCCTGCAGCGGATTGAGATGATCGAGGGTTTCGCGCAATTCGGGGCGCGCGTCGAGAAACAGTTTCAGGGCTTGTTCATGTCGCTGGTCGGTGGGCGCCATGTGTGTTCCTTGTGAGGCTGATGACCCTAGGGTGCCGGAGCGACCGTCGCATGTCGCGCTATAAATGCAGTAAAGCAGAACGATTTTGCCTGTTGCGGTGATACAGTCCGCTTTTTTCTGAATGAGCGAATGCAATGCGAATTCTGATGGTAGCGCTGGCCGCGACCGTGCTGGCTGGCTGCGCGGGTTCGGTGATGGACGATTCTCGCACCAAAGCCCCGTACAAGGTTCTGACTTCGGACAAGCCGGAGAAAGTTGTCGCTCAGTGCGTACAGTTCGGCTGGCAGGACGAAGCAGTGTTTGGCGTGGACGCCGGAGCGTATCTGCAACCGGGCAAGAAGGGTGGCTCGACGGTGTACACCCGTTCCGCAGAGTCATTTGTCGACGTGACCAGCGATGCGTCGGGCACCGTGCTCAACTACTACGCGCAGAAGGACGATTTTGTTGCCAAACGTCGATTGGCGGCGTTGGCGACCTGTCTCTGATATTGCGTTGAAGCGGCTGCCGTGTTCGCGAGCAGGCTCGCTCCCACTTTTGAAATGCATTCCATTGTGGGAGCGAGCCTGCTCGCGAAGGGCCCTTGAGGTTCAACCCTTCAAGCGCTTCTGGAAATAGTGCCTGCTATGCCCCGGCGGGTAATCAACGATCTCGCCAAACTGGCTGAATCCCAGCTTCTCGTAGAACGCCGGCGCCTGAAAGTCGAAGGTGTCCAGCCAGATGCCCAGGCAGTTCTTCTCCTTGGCCAGATTTTCCGCCATGGCCATCAGTTCCGAGCCGATGCGTTGCCCGCGACCCTGTTCCGGGACGCACAGCAACTCGATGTACATCCACTGGAAGATCACCCGGCCGTACAAACCGCCGAGAATCGCGTCGTGTTCATCGCGCACCAGCAGGGCGAAAGGTTCAGATGTGGAACCACCGGTCCGGGCGTCGTTATACGCAATCAAAGGCTCGAGAATGGCTTTGCGCTGTTCTTCCGTAGGGTTCTGCGACAGCTCGATTCGCAACGTCATGTGCAACTTCCTTGTGAGATGAACTGCCAGCCTATCCTGCCCGGGGAGCGTCTTCCAAGTCCTTCCTCATCCCTTTGGAACCGCCGCTGTCGCGCCGGGGTCTAGCTTTTACAGCGTCATTCCGAACGCGGTTGATGAGGATCCCCCATGAATATTTTCGAAGCCCTTCGCGAAAGCCACGACCGCCAGCGCAGTTACGCCAAAGCCCTGGTCGAAACCAGCGGTGATACTCCGGAGCGGGTTGAGGCCTACAAACAGCTCAAGGCTGAACTTCAGGCCCATGAAACCGCCGAAGAACGCCACTTCTACATCCCGCTGATGGGGTTCGACAACGGTGTTGACCTCAGTCGCCACGCCATTTCCGAGCACCATGAAATGGACGAGATGATGGAAGAGCTGGACGAGACCGAGATGTCCAGCCCGGCGTGGCTGGCTACGGCGAAGAAGCTCTCCGACAAAGTCCATCACCATCTCAAGGAAGAAGAGCAAAAGTTCTTCCAGATGGCCGGCAAATTGCTCGATGACAAGCAAAAGGAACAACTCGCTGGCCAGTACGAAAAGGAGTACCAGGCGCAACTGCCATGAGTACTGAATGCCAGTTTTTGCAGTGTCGGCGTGTAGGCCTTTGGCCATGCGTTGGGTGGGTCTTGTCGTAATAGGCTGTATATTCATCCAGTATTTTCGGCGTTTTTGACTTGAGACGCCGATTGACTGCGACAAAACCGCCGATGGACAAAAAAACCACCTCCGTTAGCTTGAAGGCCTCTCCTCGGACAGGAGAGTTCTTAAATCAACGGAGTGAAAAACATGAATCAACCACAAGCTCAAACCCAACTGCGACACGGTCGCGTCACCTCTCCAGCCAGCCGCGGTGCGGTAGCCATCGAGCAAGGATTGCTCGGTGCCTGGCAGGTCAACGAAATGGAAGGCGGCAAGAACTTCCCGGCGCTGACGGCAGGACCTTTTCCTGCTCCCTATGGCAGCGACAGTGACAGTGTCACGCCGCCCGCCGACGGTTACATCCTCAGCGGTGGCAAGACCGATGCCCGTGACTGCGTGAACTTCACCGACGAGGAAATGAGCAAAAAGCTCAATCGTCCGTTCAGCTGGCCACTGCTCAGTGTGACCCCGGGCCAGACGCTGGAAGTGAAGTGGGAATACACCGCGCCACACACCACCCGTGGTTATCGCTGGCTGATCACCAAGGATGGCTGGGATCCGAAACAGCGTATTTCCCGTGCACAACTCGAAGCGCAGCCTTTCGCCGAAGACTTCTACACTCAAGTGCCGTATTACAGCTATCCGGGGGAATTGAAGGCCAAGGTCAATCATTCGGTGAAATTGCCGGCCACCAAAAAGGGCCGTCACGTCATCGTGCTGATGTGGATTGTCGCCAACACCGGCAACGCGTTCTATCAGGCGTTCGACGTCGACTTCAAATAACGGCGTTACGCTCAACTCACAGGTTCTGAAGGATTAGAACATGTCAAATATCGACTTCACACTCGTGCAAAACCAGGCGGCCGACGCGGCCTCGCTGATGCCGAGCATCGCCGGCAAAAAAATACTCATGGGCTTCTGGCACAACTGGCCGGCGGGGCCGAGTGACGGCTACCGTCAGGGCCGCTTCGCCGAAATCGCTCTGGAAGCGGTGCCCAAGGAGTACAACGTGGTCGCGGTGGCGTTCATGAAGGGCAGCGGGATTCCAACCTTCAAGCCGTACAACGTCTCCGATGCCGAGTTCCGGCGTCAGGTCGGCGTGCTCAACAGCCAGGGGCGGGCGGTGCTCTTGTCCCTGGGTGGCGCCGATGCGCACATCGAGTTGCGGGCCGGACAGGAACAACCACTGGCCAATGAGATTATCCGTCTGGTGGAAACCTACGGCTTCGATGGGCTGGACATCGATCTTGAACAGAGCGCGATTGATTTCGCCGCCAACAAGACCGTACTGCCGGCCGCGCTGAAACTGGTCAAGGATCACTACGCAGGCCAGGGCAAGCACTTCATCATCAGCATGGCCCCGGAGTTTCCGTACCTGACCACCAATGGCAAATACGTCGGTTACCTGCAGGCACTGGAAGGCTATTACGACTTCATCGCGCCGCAGTTCTACAACCAGGGCGGCGACGGGGTCTGGGTGCCGGAAGCCAATAATGGCAATGGTGCGTGGATCGCGCAGAACAACGATGCGCTGAAAGAGGACTTCCTCTACTACCTGACCGAAAGTCTGGTGACCGGCACCCGGGGCTTCACCAAAATCCCGGCGGACAAATTCGTCATCGGCCTGCCGGCCAACGTCGATGCGGCTGCCACCGGTTATGTGATCGATAGCACCGCCGTTGGCAATGCGCTCAAGCGTCTGGCGATCAAAGGGCTGCCGATCAAGGGCCTGATGACCTGGTCGGTAAACTGGGACAACGGCGTCAGCAAGGATCGCGTGCCGTATGGCTGGGAATTCAGTCGGCGTTATGGACCGCTGATTCACGGAGCGAAAACAGCGGCACAGGAAACGGATGACACGTTGTCGCGCGTCGCCCGTTAGCAGCAATTAAAGAGCCCGGTAGCGCTGCCGGGCTTTTTTGCGTGGGCCAGGCAAGCAATGCCCGGATGTGAGTCATAGCGGAGCGGGCTGTTTATCCGATCGGGACGCGCTCGATACATTGAGTGAATGACTTGACGAGATCCAGCAAGCAGGCAGCCGCCTGATTGATCTGCGTATCGGTAAGCGCCGCGTAGCCAATCAGCACGCCAGGTTTGACCGCGTGACTGCTGGTGAATGCGGATACCGGTTGCAGGCAAAGATTGAAGAGGGCAGCCCGTGCGCAGAATTCTCTTTCATCAATGTCTGCGGGTAACCAGAGCACAAAATGTAATCCGGATTGCTCGCCGGAAATCTGCAGATCAGGGTTTTCTCGCAGCTTTGAGATCAGCAAATCGCGTCGATGCTGATACGTCTGTCGCGAGATGCGCAAATGCCGTACATATTTTCCGGTGCAGAGAAACTGGTTGAGTGCGAGCTGACCCAGTATGCCGGGCGTCTGGCCGGTGTCTTCGATGAGGTTGATGACTTTCTTCTGTAAATGTTTGGGAATGACCATGAAGCCCAGACGAAAGTTGCTGAACAGGGTTTTATTGAAGCTGCCGCAGAAAATCACCCGGTCGTTTGTATCTATTGATTTGATGGCGGGCAGGGGAGCACTGCCATAGTTGTACTCGCTGTCGTAGTCGTCCTCGATGATGATCGCATTGGCTGCGGTCGCCGAGGCCAGGAGGGCCTTGCGGCGTGCCATGCTCATGCAGACACCCAAAGGAGCCTGGTGAGAGGGCGTGACATAAATGGCCTGAACCGGACTGGCGGGTGACAACGCTTCAACGATCAGACCTGCATCGTCCACTGGAATATCGATGATTGTGTTGCCGGAACAATTGAATATCCGCCGGGCCCAGTAATAGCCGGGATCTTCCATGGCAACGACGGCCTCTTTTCCCAATAATCTGCTGATGAGGTCGAGACAGTGCCTGATGCCGTGGGTAATCACGATGTCCTGAGGTGAGCAGTCAATTCCCCGGTAGATCTGGATATGGTCGCAAATGGACTTGCGCAAGTTCTCGTCACCGCCGAGTGACGAGGCCGATACTGCGGTGGCGAGGTCTTTGGCGGAAGGTGTGCATAACGACTTTACATCTTTTTCTTCGAGCAATCCCGGATCGGCCAGTCTGGCAATAAACGGTACATACGGCTGTAAATAAGTAATGGGAGCAGGTGAATCGGATGACCGGTGAGTATCAAGTTCGACTTGCAGTTCCTTAGTTCTGGCAGCGGCGATCAGATTATCCGGCAATGTTGCGCAGACCACCGAGCCGGCACCTCGTTTGCGAATGATGAAACCTTCTTCGCGCAATTGATCGAAAACAGTTTCCAGGGTCCCTCGGGAAACTCCCCATCTTTGCGCAAGCGTACGCGTGGAAGGCAGCGCTTCGCCGGATTGGAGCCGACCGGAACTGATCAGGTGTTCAAGGAAACGGCACAGAAGCTGATGTTTGGTGGACAGCGAATGTTCGGTCAATTCGAACGGCAAGACTAGGTCGAGGCCAACTGGCCGCTTACCTCTGGTCATAGTGGTACACACCAAAATCCATTTAATGGATCTTCATCTTAGCGCGGCATACAAATACGCTCAACGCCGCTCAAGCTAACGCGTTGAGGGGTGGCGCGCGAGTCATTGGGGTCAAGAGAAACTGGATTGGTATAGGGATATCGTCGGCAATGACTGCTTTTGAAAAACTGTCAACACTCAATAAGACTAATCATCGCGAGCCGCAACTAAAGATTGCGATAGTCGGAGGGGGTGCAACAGCGATTAGTGTAATTGATGCGTTGCAGCGCGACGTTAAGCTGAAAAATATGGATGTTGCAATTACCCTCTATGAGCCTGACAAGAAAATAGGTCCAGGTCGCGCTTATCAAAACGATGGTGATTATGGATTGATTAATCGCCAGGCCCGATTCATGTCCGTGAAAAGTGACGATCCCCGGCACTTTGTAGGATGGGTCACTCATAAATATGGAAGTGCACTGGCGCAACTTGATTTCTTGCCCCGTCACTATTTTGGTGAGTACCTGTCCGATTGTTTTGCCGAGCAAGTGGCGCTGGCGCGCGACCTCAAACGGCCGATTCGGGTGATCGGGCAAAAGGTCACCAGCCTGACAATGCACGATGACAAAGCGGTCGTCGGTGTCGAAAACGGGCCGCAACAAGTGTTCGACCGGGTGATTCTGTGCATCGGTACCGCAGAGCCGGCGGATATCTTCTCGTTGGCCTGCTCCCAAAACTACATCGGCAATCCATATCCGATGTGGACCAAGTTTTCCGCGATTGGCGGCGACGATCAGGTGGCGATCATTGGTTCCAGCCTCTCCGCTGTCGATGCAGTGCTGGCCCTGAATGCCCAGGGACACCGCGGCAAGATCGTCATGCTGTCGCGCAATGCGCTGCTGCCAGCGGTGCGCATGCCGCATCACGACTTCACTTACAAGGTCATCACCCGCGAACGCATCGAAGAGCTGCGTGATGAAGCGGGGATGATCTCCTGGTCGAAATGGCTTGGCCTGATCACCTTCGAACTGACAGCCCAAGGCGTGGATCTGGAGAAGCTCAAGGCTGAACTGGCGCCAGGTCAACTGCCGTTCGAGCGGCTGGAGCGCCATCTTCAGGCGTCGGCCCGCGGCGAAAAGTGGCTGTCCATCCTGATTGATATTGCCAACGACTACGTCGAGCTGGCCTGGGACAGCCTGAGTGCGGGCGATCGCAGTTATTACATGGCCAACTATCACTCGATTTTCATGAGCCTGTGCAACCCGATGCCTCCGGCAACGGCCAACAAGTTGCGCAACATGCTCGAATCCGGGCACCTCGTGATTCGTCCTGGCCTGAAGGGCGTGGAACTGAGTCCCGGAGGCGGTTTCGTCCTGAATTACCAGGCAGGCGCCTGTCATGCCGACTGGGTCATCAACGCCACGCGATCTGAAACCGGTGGTGTCGGGCAGACCGGTACCGAGCTGGTGTCTTCGATGGTCAACAATGGCGTCGCTCAGCACCATCCGTTTGGTGGACTGCACGTGTCATTCGGCTCGCACAAGGTCATCGACCGCAGTGGCAAGGCCAGCGACGCTATTTATGCCTTGGGCCAACTGGCTGCCGGTAACCATTACTACACCAGTTCACTGGCCATGATCACACGTCAGATCGACCGGGTTCTGCCGCATTTGCTGACGACTGATCAATACCTCAAGGAGCTTTCTGCGTGAAATCCAGCCGCCCCGGAATCCTGTTACCTGCAGCGTTGTTGTCGGCCGTAATCGTGCCGCAGCTCGGACTCGGTCTGATGACGCCCACCGTTGCAAAACTGGCGGAGGAGTTTCGAGTCCCCCATGAGGCGATTCAGGAAACGTTTGTTGTTTACATGATCGGGTATGCGTTGTCCGTGGTATTGGCGGGGATTCTTGCCGATCGTATCGGAGCCCGTCGCGTACAGATTTCGGGGTTGCTGATTTGTGCTGCCGGGTGCCTGCTTGCAGCGCTCTCGGACTCCTTTTACCTGTTTGCGGTTGCGCGTTTCATGCAGGCCCTCGGAGGGTGTGTAGGGACCGTAACCACCAGGCTGATCGTGAAATCCGATTATCCGGAAAGCAAACGCCTGCGAATTCTCACCACCCTTGCCTCGGCGATAGCGCTCACGCCGTGTATCGCACCGTTGCTCGGCGGCATGTTGTTACCTTCGCTCGGATGGCGCTGGATGATGGGCGGCGTGGGGATGTTCAATCTCGCGGCATTGGTGCTTTTCTGGCAGGTCGACACCTCCCCGGGGGCATCGGATTCGACGGGGCGCAGCATCATTGCCGTTTATGCCGCCAACTTCAGAAATGCGGATTATCTGGCTTATGCCGCCGGCATCAGTCTGGTGTGGATGAGTTACTTCGTGTTCCTGTCCTGTTCGACTTATGCGTTGCAAACGGAACTGGGCATGTCCAGCCTGGGTTACGGCGCGGTGATCTCCCTGTGCGCCGTCGGTTATGTGATTGGCAGTACGTTGGCGCGAGCATTGAGCGCCAGGTGGGCGTTGAACGAGATCCTGCTGCTTGGAAGCAGGGTAGGCATGGCCGGGTGCATGTTGCTGGGCATTCTGCTGTCGGTGTTTGGCAGTGTGCTGCCGGCGCTGCTGATTCCGATGGTGCTCATTCTGTTGTCGGTCGGGATGGTGATTCCCGCGACTCAGGCCGGGCTATTGAAGAGTGTCAGTCGTGATATCGGTATTTCCTCCGGGCAGTTTTTCTTTTTCCAGATGGCGGCGGGGGCCGGTTACGGTTTGCTGGTCAGTTCCTTTTCCGAACTGGGCGTTCGTGGCCTGGCACTGTTTATCGCCATTCCGATTGTCGTGTTGTTCGTTTTCCTGAATATGTCGCGGGCACTGTCGAAGTCCCCGGATGAGCAGTTGAAGGCAGTCTCTCGGACCTGAGTTTGCTGTTGCTGCGGCCCTGATAAAAAAACAAGGATGTGTAGTCGTGCAGTATCTGAAATCGCTGAAGTTGAACAGTGTGTGTTATGACATTCGTGGCCCGGCACTGGAGCAGGCCAGAAAGATGGAGGAGGACGGCCAGCGCATTCTCAAGTTGAATATCGGCAATCCCGCGCCCTTCGGTTTCGAGGCGCCCGACGAGATACTCCAGGATGTGATCCGTAATTTGCCGACGGCGCAAGGTTACAGTGACTCCAAAGGCTTGTTCAGCGCCCGCAAGGCCGTCATGCAGTACTGTCAGCAGAAGCAGATCGAGGGCGTCGGCGTCGACGATATCTACCTGGGCAATGGCGTCTCCGAGCTCATTGTGATGTCACTGCAGGCACTGCTGAACAACCGCGACGAAGTGCTGGTGCCTGCTCCGGATTATCCGTTGTGGACCGCCGCGGTGAGTCTTGCCGGGGGCAATGCGGTGCACTACAGGTGCGACGAGCAGCAGGACTGGTGGCCGGACCTCGATGACATACGGGCCAAAATCACCCCCAACACCCGAGCGCTGGTGATCATCAACCCCAACAATCCCACCGGTGCGGTGTATCCGCGAGACGTGCTGCTGGGAATGCTGGAGATCGCGCGCCAGCACAATCTGGTGGTGTTCTCCGACGAGATCTACGACAAGATTCTCTACGACGAGGCGGTGCACATCAGCACCGCCTCGCTGGCGCCGGACCTGCTGTGCCTGACCTTCAACGGGTTGTCCAAGTCGTACCGGGTGGCCGGGTTCCGCTCCGGCTGGCTGGTGATTTCCGGGTCGAAGCAGCATGCCGCCGGCTACATCGAAGGCATCGACATGCTGGCGAACATGCGCCTGTGCGCCAACGTTCCGGCCCAGCATGCGATCCAGACCGCGCTGGGGGGTTACCAGAGTATCAATGACCTGGTCTTGCCTCAGGGGCGCCTGCTCGAACAGCGCAACCGGGTGCATGAACTGCTCAACGCTATTCCCGGCGTCAGTTGCGTCAAGCCGATGGGCGCGCTGTACGCGTTTCCAAGGATCGATCCGAAAATTTGCCCGATCAAGGATGACGAGAAGTTTGTCCTCGAGCTGTTGATGTCGGAAAAGCTGCTGGTGGTCCAGGGAACCGCGTTCAACTGGCCCGCACCCGACCATTTTCGCGTGGTCACGTTGCCGGCACTGCCGGACATCGAAGACGCCATGGCGCGGATTCATCGATTCATCAGCAGCAGGTCACTCAACAACCTGAGCGTTCGTCGAGCGGCGAATAACGCCCGGGACCTGTGGCCGGTCTTCTGATTCCAGACGCAGATCAAGTAAGCAAGTTGTCATGCCAGACGTAAGTTCGTGGCAGGTGTGACAGCGCAAAGTGCCAGACGGCTGGATGCCACACTCGGCCATCTCTCTAAGTTGTGCAGCATAAAGGAATGAGTATGCGGAACTTTGATGCGCAGGTTTCTTATCGGGTCATGCTTTCTCAGGATGAGGTTAATCATCATGGGGCCGATTGGGAGAAAGAGGCCTTGAATGAACTGGAAGAGCGACTTGGAGCAGGGTCCGACTTTCCCTGCATCTTTTCCAAGAATGCATTCAAGAAGTCTTCCATCAAGTTTGTATTTGTCGACACTCTGGATGCTCAAGGGCTGGCGAAACTGGCTGAAGGGTTAAAAGAGTATGTAACGCTTTCCAGAACATGGAGTGGTTCAATCGAAGACGCTTATCCGCTCATCGTGTTCTTTTCAACCGATGCGATATCGGCGAGTACCGCGCAGGAGTATCAGGCCGCCGGGTGGGGCGTGCTGCAGAGCCTGCACTGGCTGGATGAAAGCCCGTGGCCGGACAGCGTCGATGTCGACCCGGAGTCCCCGTTCTGGTCGATGTGCTTCGCGGGAATGCAACTGTTTGTGAATATGAGTTCTCCCGCACACAAACTTCGCAAGAGCAGAAACCTCGGGTCGAGATTTGCGCTGGTGATTAATCCGCGTGAACGCTTCGATGTATTTGCCGGCGATACCGTGGGCGGACGTAATGTTCGCGCCAATATTCGCAAACGCATCCTTAAATATGATTCGGTGCCCCACGCCTTGCAATTGGGCGGCTTCGGCTCTGACGCCAAAGAGTGGTGGCAATACGGTTTGATTGAAGAAAATGCAGAGCGCACGGATGTTTGCCCGTTCAAACATTCCAGCCATGAAAATAAAGAGGAAGCCTGATGTTCAAGTTGATTGTATCCAACGGCAGAGTGGCAGACCGCACGGCATTTACCCGTATCGGTGCGTTGAAGGCCGCGTCGGCACTTGAAGCAAAGTACGGTGTAGCGCCGCTGTATATCGGTGACGGCAGCTGCGAGCCGGCGGCCGATGACTGGACAGTCAGTCTGCCGGCAGGACGTGAGCAGATCGATTCGCTGCATCGCGCCGTGGCCTGTGCGGTAGAGGAGCAGCAACTCACAGTGGTCATCAACGGCACCTGCCCGGCCAGCTTGGGCAGCGTACCTGCGGTTGCCAGACATTACCCGGACCTTTGTCTGGTGTGGGTCGATGCCCATGGTGACTTCAATATTCCGACGACCACTGACACGGGCTACCTGGGCGGGATGGTGGTGTCGGCATTATGTGGCCTCTGGGACAGCGGCTGTGGCGCCGGCGTGCGTGCGGAGAACGTCATTCTGGTCGGCGCGCGTGACATCGACGGGCAAGAGCAGCGTCTGCTGAGCGCCAATAATGTGCGCACGCTTTCCCCGCAGCAGGCAACCGCCGAAGCGGTGCGCAGCGCGATCGGCCAATCGAAGGTCTGGGTGCACATCGATTGGGACTCTCTTGAGCCTGGCTACGTGCCCGCCGACTACGCAGTGCCTGACGGTCTGCTGCCGCAACAGCTCGCGGCGATCCTGGGAGCAATTCCGCTGGAGCAGATCGTCGGCCTGGAAATCGCCGAGTTCAACGCCTCCTGCGATGCGGCGACGGCACAGCGTGCGACCCAGTGCATCATCGATATCGTTGACCCGCTCCTGTCCAAAGCGTGTCTTGAGGCGAGTGTGTGCCATGCATAAGCCGCCTGCTGCTGCCCGGCTGCGTTTCAGCAAGATGCACGGTGCGGGCAATGACATGATCATTCTCGATCTGCGTGATGCGCAGGATCCGTCGCGCGAATTGTGCAAGTACCTGGCTAACCGCCATAAAGGTATCGGCGCCGATATGGTCCTGGGCGTCAAGGCGGCGCGCAATCCATCGTCCGTGGCCTCGTTCGATATCTGGACGGCGCAGGGCGAGTCCTCCCGGCAATGCGGCAACGGCGCGCGGTGTGTCGCCGCATGGCTGGTTCGGGCAGGCCTGACGGAGGCGTCCGAGTTCACCCTCGACAGTCCCTCCGGTACCCACCGGGTCCGGGTCATGGAGGACGGCAACTATCAGATCAGCATGGGCGCACCGAATTTCTCGCCCGCCGCCATCCCGGTGTTCGGCTTCGACCAGGCGCAGTCGGCTTATCAACTCGAACTCGCCGGGCAACACCTGGCGTGTTCGGCGGTATCGATGGGCAACCCGCATGCGGTGATCGAAGCCGAACGTGATCAGTATGAGATTCCAGCTGTCGGCAGCGCCCTGCAAAACTCCGGGTATTTCTCCCCTGACGTCAACGTCGGGTTTGTACAGCTGCAATCGCGCAACAGGATAAAACTCAAGGTCTACGAATTCGGCGCAGGCGAGACGCTGGCCTGCGGCAGCGGTGCCTGCGCGGCGGTCGCGGTGCTGGCGCGGGCCGGGCGGGTCGACCGCTCGGTCGATGTCGAACTGCCCGGCGGAACCCTTGAAGTGACATGGGAGAGTGACTTGTCCGCGATGTACCTCTCCGGCCCTGCTGAATTCGTATTTGATGGAGAACTCGCTCATGCCGTTGTATGAAAGCATTCTGGAAACGATCGGCCGTACGCCAATCGTCAAGCTGCAAAGGCTCGCCCCGGAACACGTCAGCATTTATGTGAAGGTCGAGTCGTTCAACCCCGGCGGTTCGGTCAAGGACCGGCTGGCGCTGGCGGTGGTACTCGACGCCGAAGCCAGAGGCCTGTTGAAGCCTGGCGATACGATCGCCGAATGCACCTCCGGCAACGTCGGCATTGCGTTGGCGATGGTTGCCGCGGCGCGCGGCTATAACTTTGTGGCGATCATGTCCGATAGTTACTCGATCGAACGGCGCAAGCTGATTCGCGCCTATGGCGGCAAGGTTCTGCTGTTTCCTGCTCACCTGGGCAGCAGCGGCGGCAACCAGATTGCCGATGAACTGGCGCAGAAATTTGGCTGGTTCAGATCGCGACAATTCGATAACCCGGCCAACCCTTCCTATCACCGCGAAACCACCGCCACCGAAATCCTCGGTGATTTCGCCGGTAAACGCCTGGACTACTTTGTCACCGGTTTCGGCACCAGCGGCACGCTGACCGGCGTTGGCCAGATGCTGCGAGTCGCGCGACCTGCGGTGCAGATCGTTGCCGCAGAACCGGAAAATGCTGCGTTGCTGTCGGGCGGCACCTGGGGCGTGCACCAGATCCAGGGACTCGCGCCCAACTTCACGCCGACCATCATGGACAAGACCGTCATCGATAAAGTCCTGACCGTGAACGAGTACGAGGCGCGCGACACTTCGCAGCGCCTGGCCAGGGAAGAGGGGATCTTCGTCGGCATTTCTTCGGGCGCTTCGGTCGCCGCAGCGTTGAAGGTTGCCGAGACCGCAGCGGCCGGTTCGGTGCTGCTGGCCATGTTGCCGGATACCGGTGAACGTTATCTCTCGACGTTCCTGATGGACGGCATCGCCGAAGGTTCCGACGATGACTGGTTGCAGTCGCTCGAGCCGTAACAGGCAACCGGTTACTTGGCGAAGCAGGCGCTCTAAGGGATTAGCATCATGGTGGAAACTCTTCCGGCAGCAGATTACATCGAGTTCGCGCGCCCGTTTCCAATGCATCGTGGAGGTGTACTGGAAGATTTCAGGCTGACGTATGAGACGTTCGGGCAACTGAATGATCGTCGCGACAACGTCGTCCTGGTTCTGCCCGGCATGTCCGCCAACAGCCACGTCTGCAGTGTCGCCCGCGATCCTGAGGCGGGCTGGTGGGAGGACTTTGCCGGTTCAGGCAAGCCGATCGATACAGACCGCTGGTATGTGATCTGTTTCAACTATCTGGGTGGTTGCAAGGGCTCGACGGGGCCGCTGTCCACCGAGCGGGCGAGTGGCAGGCCTTACCAGTCGCGCTTTCCCGAGCTGAGCATCGAAGACATCGTCGACACGATCGTCATGGCCGTGAAAGCGCTGGGCATGGCGCAAGTGACCTGCCTGATCGGCGCTTCGATGGGTGGCATGTGTGCGCTGGCCCTGTTGACCCGGCATCCGGGGTTTGTCCGGCATCACATCAACCTGTGCGGCGCGGCCAGTTCGCTTCCCGTGTCCACAGCCTTGCGTTCATTGCAGCGGGAAGCCATCCGCAGTGATCCGCTGTGGGCCGGTGGCGAGTATTCGCCGGATGCGCGCCCGATCCACGGCATGACGCTGGCCCGCAAGATCGGCCTGTTGAGTTATCGCTCCGGCGCGCAATTGAATCGCCGTTTCAGCCGCTGCGATCAGGCGGCGGGGAAATCCGCCGGCATGATCCACGACTTTGAAGTCGAGGATTATCTGCAGGCCAATGCCTGGCGATTCGCGCGGGATTTCGACCCCAACAGTTATCTGCAGCTAAGCCGCGCAATTGATCTTTATGCCTGTCTGGCGCCGCCGCAGGGCGGTTTTCAGACTGCCGGGCTGGAGCAGGTTCTGGTGGTCGGCGTCGAGAGCGACACGCTGTTTCCTGTTGCGCAACAGCAGCACATCGCTCAAGGGCTCGAGCAGGATGGTGCCGAGGTGACCTTTGTCCGGCTCGATTGCCCGGACGGCCACGACGCCTTTCTGACCGATCTGCGGGCGTTCGGGCCGCTGCTGGAACATTTCATGAATCGTATTGGTTCCGTCCTTCCTGCGGGCAGGGCGGAGCGTTGTCTGGAGTTGCACGATGAACGATTTTGACAAGGTTGCATTGGTGACCGGTGCCAACCGTGGCATCGGTTTCGAGGTGGCGCGACAACTGGCCGCCGAGGGCGTGACGGTGGTGCTCAGTGGCAGGAATTATCAGGCTGTCGCTCAGGCGGCCGATGAGCTGACCGGCATGGGCTTGAAGGCGTTCCCGTGCCTGCTGGATGTCACGGATGAAGACAGCATCGCCTCGGCGGTCAAATTGCTGGAGGCGAAGTTTGGTCGACTGGATATCCTGATCAATAACGCCGCGATCCGTATCGAATCCTACGGGTTGAACCCTTCGCAACAACCACTTCAACAGTGGCGCCAGACGTTTGAAACCAACCTGTTCGGCATGGTCGCGGTGACCCAACATTGTCTGCCGCTGATTCGCCAGTCTGCGGCCGGACGCATCGTCAACGTATCCAGTCTGCTGGCATCGCTCACCACCCATACGGACGTCGATTCCTACGCCTATTCACCGATGTTCAAATCCTTGCCGGGCTACAGCGCCAGTAAAAGCGGGGTGAATTCGTGGACGGTTCATCTGGCTTACGAGCTTCGCGATACGCCCGTCAAGGTCAATGCCGTGCACCCCGGTTACACCAAAACCGGCATGAATGATGGCGCCGGTGACCTCGATGTGCAGGAAGGCGCGCGGACCAGTGTCGCGCTGGCATTGATCGGTGCCGATGGCCCCACGGGCACTTACCGCCATCAGGACCGCGTGATTCCCTGGTGAGTCGTCGCTGTTTTTCTGCTTCCAACTGTTCAGTAGAAAGGATTCTTCATGATTAAGCTTGCACTCGTCACCGATAAGCCGAACCTGCACATTGACTACGACATGCCGCCATTGCTTGAAGCCTGCAAGCAACTGTCGATCAACGCCGATGTGTGTTTCTGGGACGATCCGTCAATCGATTGGGCGGCGTATACCGCCGTATTGATCCGTTCACCGTGGGACTGCATTGAAAACCTCGACGAATTCTTTGCCTGGTGCGACAAGGTGCATGCACTGACCTGCCTGTTGAACGTGCCGTCCGTGGCCCGGTGGGGCTTGAACAAGCTGTACCTGAAGGACATTGCTGCGCGCGGCGTGCCGATTATTCCGAGTGTGTTCCTGGCGCCCGACGACGCTCCCGAGGGTTATCTGGTTGACTTCCTCGACGCGAACATCGACAGCCACGAATTTGTCGTCAAACCGACGATCGGCTCGTACTCGCGCGGGGTGAAAAGATTTGTCCGCGGCGGTTCCGAGGCCGCGCTGGCGCACATTCGCGCGCTGCAAAAGCGCGGTTCGCACGTGATCATTCAGCCGTACATCACCACCATCGACACTTACGGCGAGACGGACCTGACCTTCTTCGATAACACCTTCAGCCATTCCATCCGCAAGGGCGCCATGCTCATGGCGGACGGTACGGTGAACGTGCCGACCCCCGAATTTCGCCAGCCGCGCGAGGCGGATGCCGAGGAGCAGGCGGTGGCGCTATCGGCGCTGGTGGCTTCTGCCGAGGTGCTCGGGCTTGAGCTGCCGTTGCTCTACGGCCGGGTCGACGTGATCCGCGACTATGACGGTCGGCCGATGATCATGGAAATGGAGATCTGCGAGCCTTCGCTTAACCTGCCGTTTCGCGGCGACAGTGCGATGAACCTGATCAAAGGCGTGCTCATGCGCATCGACCGGCACCTGGTCGATCTCTGACACCATCCGCGAACACCAGTAAACAAGCCCGACAGCATTGCCGGGCTTTTTTTGTGCGCGCGATTATTCGACTATGGGCGTTTTCCGATGGCACAAGGAACAGGCGTCATGACCAAGACAGCCGAGCGGGTCAACATTGTCGATACTCAGGTGTTGTCCCACGACTGGTATCTGTTGCAGAAAATCACCTTCGACTATCTACGCAACAACGGTGACTGGCAGCGGCAGACTCGCGAAGTCTACGACCGTGGCAATGGCGCGGCGATCCTGTTGTTCAACCGCGCACAGCGCACGGTGGTGCTGACCCGCCAATTTCGCTTGCCGGTGTTCGTCAACGGTCACGACGGCTTGTTGATCGAAGTGGCGGCGGGGCTGCTGGAAGGTGCGGCGCCGGAACAGCGGATCCGCGACGAGGCCGAAGAGGAAACCGGTTACCGCGTGCATGAGGTGAAGAAGGTCTTCGAGGCCTACATGAGCCCCGGCTCGGTGACCGAGAAACTGCACTTCTTCATCGCCGAATACGACGCGAAGTCGAAGGTCAGCGAGGGCGGCGGCCTGGAAGAGGAAACCGAAGAACTGGAAGTGCTGGAGTGGCGCTTCGATGAGGCACTGGCGGCGTTTCAGCGCGGCGAGATCTGCGACGCCAAGACCATCATGCTGTTGCAGTATGCGGCGATGAATAACCTTTTCGACAGCTGATTCAACGCCAATCCATTGTGGCGAGGGCGCTTGCTCCCGCTGTGCTGCGCAGCGGCCCCAGGTTTTTGCCCGTGCTGCGCACTGGAGCGGGAGCAAGCGCCCTCGCCACACAATGGCATTTACGGGGTTAAAACAGGTCGCCTGTTCTACCGACATCAGACCAGTCCCCGCCCTCCAGCGTCAGCAACCGCTCCTTGGCCTCAAGCCCACCCGCAAACCCGGTCAACTTCCCCGACGCGCCGATCACCCGATGACACGGCGCCACAATCGAGATCGGGTTACGCCCGTTAGCCGCGCCCACCGCACGCACCGCCGTCGGGTTGCCGATCTGCTCGGCGATCTGGCTGTAAGTGCGCGTCTCGCCAAAGGGGATGGTCAGCAGCGCCGCCCAGACCTTCTTCTGAAAATCGGTGCCGACAAAATCCAGTTCCAGGTCGAAGCGATCACGCTTGCCGGCAAAATATTCCTCAAGCTGCTGCGCGGTTCGCTGCAGCAGCGGATTGTCCGGCGCTTCGCTCATCGGACCGAGGCGCACCCGGCCCGGTTTGTCGTTTTCCCAGAGGATGGCCGCCAGTCGTGAGCCGTTCGCAACCAGCTTCAATTCGCCGACCGGTGAGGGCAGGGTGATGAACGTGTACGACATGGGCAGAACTCCGGATCGGTACGGCGAGAGCGCCCAGCATACTGCCTCAGCGGGGAGGCGCAAATCGCAATAGCGACCATACTGCTTGGTGCTTTTGCTGCGTTCCCCTCTGTTCTGCACAGAACCCGAAAACAAAAAAGAGATCGACTCATGAAGTACGAACCTTTGGCCAAAACGCTGATTGCGACGTCACTGGCACTGAGCTGCCTCATGGCCCACGCCGCTTCCGTAGCACCGGTTGCCGCCGAGAATGGCATGGTGGTCACCGCCCAGCATCTTGCCTCCCACGTCGGTGTCGATGTGTTGAAAAACGGCGGTAACGCGGTGGATGCGGCGGTCGCTGTGGGCTATGCGCTGGCGGTGGTGTATCCCGCCGCAGGCAACCTCGGCGGTGGCGGTTTCATGACCATTCAACTGGCGGACGGGCGCAAGACCTTCCTCGACTTCCGCGAAAAAGCCCCGCTGGCGGCGACCGCCAACATGTACCTGGACAAGGACGGTAACGTCGTCCCGGATCTGAGCACCCGTGGTCACCTCGCCGTGGCAGTGCCGGGCACCGTGTCGGGCATGGAGCTGGCGCTGAGCAAGTACGGCACCAAACCGCGCAAGGACATGATCGCTCCGGCGATCAAACTGGCGGAAGACGGCTTCGAGCTGGAGCAGGGCGACGTCGATCTGTTGGACTACGCCACCGATGTGTTCAAGAAGGACATGCGTGATTCCGGCTCGATCTTCCTGCACAACGGCGAGCCGATGCAGGTCGGGCAGAAGCTGGTGCAGAAGGATCTGGCGAAAACCCTGCGCACCATTTCCGAAAAAGGTGCTGACGGTTTCTACAAAGGCTGGGTGGCCGACGCCATCGTCACGTCCAGTCAGGCCAACAAGGGCATCATCACCCAGGCCGACCTCGACAAATACAAGACCCGCGAACTGGCCCCGGTGGAGTGCGATTACCGTGGCTACCATGTGGTTTCGGCGCCACCGCCAAGCTCCGGCGGGGTGGTGATCTGCGAGATCATGAACATCCTCGAAGGCTATCCGATGAAGGATCTGGGCTTCCATTCGGCCCAAGGCATGCACTACCAGATCGAAGCGATGCGCCACGCTTACGTGGATCGCAACAGCTATCTGGGCGACCCGGATTTTGTGAAGAACCCGATCGAGCACCTGCTGGACAAGAACTACGCCACCACGCTGCGCAACGCGATCCAGCCGCAGAAGGCCGGGATCTCCGCCGAGCTGAAACCCGGCGTCGCCCCGCATGAAGGCAACAACACCACGCACTATTCGATCGTCGACAAGTGGGGCAACGCAGTGTCGGTGACTTACACCCTCAACGACTGGTTCGGCGCCGGGGTGATGGCGAGCAAGACCGGGGTGATCCTCAACGACGAGATGGACGACTTCACCTCCAAGGTCGGCGTGCCGAACATGTACGGTCTGGTGCAGGGCGAGGCCAACGCCATCGCTCCGGGCAAAACCCCGCTGTCGTCGATGAGCCCGACCATCGTCACCAAGGACGGTAAAGTGGTGATGGTGGTTGGTACGCCGGGGGGCAGTCGGATCATCACCGCGACCTTGCTGACCATGCTCAACGTCATCGACTACGGCATGGGCCTGCAGGAAGCGGTCGACGCGCCGCGTTTCCACCAGCAATGGATGCCGGAAGAAACCAACCTCGAAGACTTCGCCGCCAGCCCGGATACGAAGAAGATCCTCGAGAGCTGGGGCCACAAGTTCGCCGGGCCGCAGGATGCCAACCACATCGCCGCGATCCTGGTCGGCGCACCGTCACTGGGCGGTAAACCGGTGGGCAAAAACCGTTTCTACGGGGCCAACGATCCACGGCGTAACACCGGGTTGTCGCTGGGTTACTAAGAGGCGTAAAAACGGGGTGGGCTCAGGTCCGCCCCTGTTTCAAGGATCGATCAAGGAAGACCCATCATGTCTACTGCATTGCTGATCATCGACGTCCAACAGGCTCTCTGCACGGGCCAATACCAGTGCTTCGACATCCACCGCGTCATCGACACCATCAACCGGCTCAGCACCCGCGCGCGCAAGGCGGGTGTGCCGGTAGTGCTGATTCAGCATGAGGAAAAGGACAGCCCGCTGGCCCATGGGGCCGAAGGCTGGCAACTCGCCGCCGGATTGCTGACGACCGCCGAAGACCTGCGCGTAGGTAAAACCACCCCGGATTCGTTCTATCAGACCGAGCTGGGCAAACTGCTGCCCAGCGAAGACTTCGAACGCCTGATCATTTGCGGCCTGCAGACCGACTACTGCGTCAACGCCACCGTGCGCAAGGCTCATCAGTTGGGTTACGACGTGGTGCTCGTCGCGGACGCTCACTCCACCGTCGACAACGGCACCATGAGCGCCGAAGACATCATCGCCGAACACAACAAGGATCTGGCGCACCTGACCGGCGCTACCGGTCGCATCGATGTTAAACCTGCAGCCGAGATCATTTTCTGAGGCCCGAAAATTCCTCTGTCGGTCTTACTGGCCTCATCGCTGGCAAGCCAGCTCCCACAGGGTTTGGCATGGATCACAAAGTCTTTGAACAACACAGATCATTGTGGGAGCTGGCTTGCCAGCGATGGCGATGGATCTGTCAATGAAGATGCAAGCTGTGCCGACTCAATCGCCAGCAGGCTGGCTCCCGCAATGATTGGTGGTGTTCACAGATTCCATGTACAGCAAAAAATCCCTGTGGGAGCGGGCTTGCTCGCGAAGACGGCAGTACTGACCACACTTCACTGGCATAATCCCGCGCCCCGAAGAATGGAATCTGTCGATGTTGTCTTTCAAACTCCGCCACGCTTTTCTGCTGGCGTCCCTGACGTTTATTCCAGCTGTACACGCCAGCAGTTTCGATTGCGCCAGCGCTGCCAGTCCGACTGAAAAAACCATCTGCACTGATCCCTACATCTCAAGCCTTGATGAAAGGCTGGGTGTGCTGTGGTCGCAGACGCTGGCTAGCGTGGCTGATCCCAAAGCGCTGAAGGCTGATCAGCGGCAATGGCTGAAGAGTCGAAACGGCTGCGCCCAACGGATAGCCTGTCTGCGTCGGGAGTATCTGATGCGAATTGCCGAACTTGATTACGCGTCCAGGCCTTTCAATTGGGACGCTACGTGGCAGCTGATTCCCACCGGCCCGGCGACAGCTTCAGAAATAACGACCAAACGGCGCGACTCGGCGCATATCACGTTCGACATCTCGGCACAGGAGGGCGGCAACTCTGGCGATTTAAGCGGCGTCGCCTTGTTGAAGGGGAAACAGGCCGATTACGCCGAGGGACAATGTGCGCTGCGTTTTACTGCGATCAACGGGATACTCAATATATCGCAGGACGGTGCGGATGCCGACTGTGGCGGGGGAATGGGTGTCTTTTACGCGGGTCGTTATGTGGCTTCCGATCAGCCTTTGAAGCTTGATTACGACTTGCTCAGCCTCGGGTTGGCCCGTTCGCTGGAGGAAGACCAGACATTGCGTTCGCTGCTCAAGGCGGATTATCAATCGCTGGTAGAGTTTTCTGGCTCGATGATGACAGGCGATCCCAGTGTTGATGTGCCGGATAGTCAGATCGTCGAGATGTGGATGCGAGGTCTGGGCGCTACCGCCATGTTCATGAGCACCCCTGATAGCCGGTTTTGGGTCATGGTGATGGCCTACGATGGTCAGGGAAAACCTCATGTCCGTTACTACAGCAACGCGCCGCAATGGAAGACGCGTTTACCCGACGTCATGCAGTCCTGGTATCAACGCAGGTCGGGTGAAACAACGCTGCCGCTGGATTTCATGCCCTCACACTTCAAGTCGCAAACAAAACCCCACGAATCTCCCCAACCCGCGGTGCCACGACGCCCTCCAGGACCATCCGCGTAATCGTCTGCGCCGCCGTCTGATAATCCTCATCCTGCGGCACTGCGCGCCCGGTGATGCAGCCCATTTGCCAGCCGATGTTGGTGTAGGTGCGGGTCGCCGACCAGATGAACAGCATCAGGTGTTCCGGGTCCACCGGGGCCAGCAGGCCGCGTTCGATCCAGCTGCGCAGGCAGTCGACGTTGCGTCGGGCTTCGGCGTGCAACAGGTCGCGGCATTCGTCTGGCAACTGGCGCCCGCCGAGCAGCAGCTCGCCGCTGAATACCCTGGCAATCGCCGGGTGTTCGCGGGCGATGCGGATACGCGCGGCGATGTAGGCGCGCAGGCCGATCAGCGGGTCATCGCTTTCGCGCAACGCTGCCGAGGCTTCCAGCAGCGGTTCGACAAATCCCAGGAGGACTTTCGAGTACAGGTTTTCCTTGGTCTGGAAGTAGTAATACAGGTTGGCCTTGGGCACGCCGGCACGGGCGGCGATGTCGCGGGTCTGGGTGGCGTCGAAGCCGTTGGCGGCAAATTCTTCGCTGGCGGCGGCGAGGATCAGTTGCTCGTTGCGTACGCGGATGGCGCTCATGGGAATACGGTGTGAATAGAAGGCATGGGCAGATACGGGCAATTTCGGTTTCGCAATATACAAAACTATATAGCGTCGAAGCCAGCTAACTGTTCCACTTGCGACAGGGCTGAGCGGATATTTTTGTGTAAATTTCCTGATTCAGTCTTTCCTCAAGCGAGCGCTCTCTCTAGAATCCGCCCGGCCTTCGCAATGGAGGCTCTTTGATATCATTTGGCTCGGTTCACATAGGGAAGACAACATGCAATTCGGGAAAATCCTGGCGCTGGGCCTGGTGCTTGCGCTCGGTGGTTGTGCCAGTTTCACCAAAGACGAAGTCGCGCCGGTCAAGCTGCCATCGATGGCCAGCTACGCCAACAAACCCAATGTCTATGTGGACTTCGACTTCTATCAGGGCGAGCCGAAAAGCGCTTCGGCCGTAGAAGTGCCGCAGGCGCGTGACCAGCTCAAGCCTGAGCTGCAAAAGATTCTGAGCGATTCGGGCCTGTTCGGCCGTGTCACCCTGGACGAGTTCCAGAAGCAACCGGGCGACTACAGCCTGCGTCTGAAAATGTACAACCATCCGCCGAATGCCGGTTCGATGGTGCTGGGCTTCATCAGTGGTTTCAGCCTGGGGGTGATCCCGGCATACGGCACCGATCAGTACACCATGAGCCTCGAAGCCGTGGACGGAACGGGTCAGGCCCTGACCACCGCGAGCAACCATGATGCGGTCGGTACCTGGATCGGTATCTGGTTCATTCCGCTGATGGGCAACACTCCGAAGGCTGCGGTCAACGACACCTTCGCCCGTCAGGTCAACGCGCTGCTCAAGCAGATGATCGACAACAACAACCTGAAATACTCGGCGCTCGAGACCCGCACTCCGCGGGCCTGATGCCAAAAAAAGAGCCGCAATCGCGGCTCTTTTTTTCGCCCTTACTTCAGGGCCTGGATGAACTGCGGATCGCTGTACAGTTCCTTCAACAGATCACGCAGCATCGGGTTGTAGGCGTTGACCGCATTCGGAATCGCGATGAAACCAAAGAAGCTGCTGCTCCACTGGCTGCTGACATGCTTGGTCGCGTCGTAAACCACGTTCTGCCCATTAAGCAGGGTGAAGCGTGCCGCGAGTTCGCCATCGCCCGTACCCATGCCGGCCGACAGGTTGTTCTTCACCACCAGCACTTTCAACTGACGCTGAGCCTGCGGATCAAGCAGACCGGCCTTGCGCAGTTCTTCGGTGATCGCGTCCTGGATATGCGCCGGGATGCTGCCGGATGGCGAGCGCACCGGGTTGGCCCGCACAGTCAGCGAACCTTCGCCAGACTCGGCAGTTACCTGAGGATTGCTGATCGCTTGCAGGGGCGGGGTCTGCTTGAGCTTCTGAACGTTTTCGAAGCTCGGCTCATAGCGGGTCATGGTCATGCCACAACCTTGCAGCAGCACTGCCAGCATCGGGATCAACAACAGAGACTTTTTCACGGCGTTTCCTTGCGTGAGGAATAAGGGGGGCGAATTATGGGCAGAGTGCCATCATTCGGCAACCGACTTCACCGTGAAGTGCTCAGAGCTTCAACAGATTCTCGATCTGCGCCAGTTCCCAGGTACTGAGCAGATTCACCGGGTCGGTGCCGTAACGGCTGTTGAATTGCCATTCGCGGCCATCCGGGCAGCGGCACTGTTCACAGTGATGCAAGTGCCCACCCTCAAAATCAAGCAACAGGCGCCAGCCCTCGATATCGACCGCGATCAGTCCGGCATCACTGGGTGTCTTGGATCTGTTGAACATCAGCACGCCCAGCGCAGCCTCGCGCAAGCGCTGGCAAACGTCGCGGGCGGTCAGCAATGCAGTCATGGTCTTACTCGGTGGAGGCATAAGCGCGTCAGGATAAATCGCTCGGCCAAGGGTGTCAGCGATCACTGGCCCGATTCCGAACTATTCCGTAACATCCGCTCCCCGCTTTTTTACGAACATCCGCGGCCACCCTCGTTGGCCGCTCAGTCAGGTAAGCCATGAAACCGAAACGTCTGCGCGCCGATGTCCTGGCCGGACTCACCACCTCATTTGCCCTGTTGCCCGAATGCATTGCGTTCGCGCTGGTGGCGCATCTCAATCCGCTGATGGGCCTGTACGGCGCCTTCATCATTTGTACGCTGACCGCGTTGTTCGGCGGCCGGCCGGGAATGGTCTCCGGGGCGGCGGGTTCGATGGCGGTGGTGATCGTCGCGCTGGTGGTGCAGCACGGCGTGCAGTACTTGCTGGCGACGGTGTTGCTCGGCGGTTTGATCATGATGGCGTTCGGCTTGTTGCGCCTGGGCAAACTGGTGCGCATGGTGCCTCATCCGGTGATGCTCGGTTTCGTCAACGGCCTGGCGATCATCATTGCACTGGCGCAACTGGAGCATTTCAAGAGCGGTGATCATTGGCTCAGCGGCACGCCACTGTACCTGATGACCGGGCTGGTGCTGCTGACCATGGCCATCGTCTACATCCTGCCGCGCCTGACCCGCGCGGTGCCGCCAGCATTGGTGGCGATCCTCGGCGTGGGCCTGTTGGTCTACCTGTTCGGTCTGCCGACGCGCACCCTTGGCGACATGGCGCACATCGCCGGCGGTCTGCCGAGCTTCGCGCTGCCGGACATCCCGTGGACGCTGGAAACCCTGCGCATCATCGCCCCGTACGCGATTCTGATGGCGCTGGTCGGTCTGCTGGAAACCCTGCTGACCCTGAACCTTACCGACGAAATCACCGAAACCCGCGGCTACCCGGATCGCGAGTGCGTGGCGCTGGGCGCGGCGAACGTGGTCTCCGGCGCATTCGGTGGCATGGGCGGTTGCGCGATGATCGGCCAGACCGTGATCAACCTCAGCTCCGGCGGCCGTGGGCGTTTGTCCGGGGTGGTGGCGGGGGTGCTGATTCTGCTGTTCATCCTGTTTCTGTCGCCGCTGATCGAGCGTATTCCGCTGGCGGCACTGGTAGGGGTGATGTTCGTGGTCTCGCAGCAGACCTTCGCCTGGGCTTCGTTGCGGGTGTTGAACAAAGTACCGCTCAACGATGTACTGGTGATCATCGCCGTGACCACTATCACCGTGTTCACCGACCTGGCCACTGCCGTGCTCTGCGGGATCATCATCGCCGCGCTGAATTTCGCCTGGCAGCAGGCCCGCGAGTTGTACGCCGATGAGCATCTGGAAGCCGACGGCAGCAAACTCTACCGCCTGCACGGCACGCTGTTTTTCGCCTCGACCACGCCGTTCCTCAACCAGTTCGACCCGGCCAATGACCCGGCCCGTGTGACTCTCGATTGCCGGCATTTGAGCTTCGTCGATTACTCGGCGATTGCCGCGTTGAAGACCCTGCGCGAGCGTTACGAAAAGGCGGGCAAGGAGCTGCAGGTGTTTCATCTCTCCGAGCGCTGCAAGAAGCTGTTGAAACGCGCCGGCGTCGAACACCACTGAGTGCAGTTGTGGGCGCGGTTTGCTCGCGAAGGCGATATGTCGATGAAACGGTATCGACTGCCATTACGCCTTCGCGAGCAAGCCCGCTCCCACAGCGGCGATGCCAAAGATCACTATCGGGAAAATTTCTTCGCCCCGGCCACACAAAGAATCACGCCCACCGTCACCACCAGCATGCCGATGCTGACTTGCTCATGCAGCAACGTCGCTGCCAGCGCCAGGCCGAAAAACGGTTGCAGCAACTGCAGTTGACCAACCGCGGCAATCCCGCCCTGGGCCAGGCCGCGATACCAGAACACGAACGCGATCAGCATGCTGAACAGCGAAACGTAGCCCAGACAGACCCATGCCGACACGCTGATGCCGCTGAAGGATGGTGGGGCCAGCCACAGGCTCGCAATTGCCATCGGGGGCAGCGACAAGACCAGCGCCCAACAGATCACCTGCCAGCCACCCAGGGTGCGCGACAGTTTTGCGCCTTCGGCATAACCCAGACCACAGACCAGAATCGAGGCGAGCATCAGCAGGTCACCGGTGGGCGAGGCGGACAATCCCTGTGACAAGGCGAACCCCACCACCAGAGCACTGCCGAGGATCGAGAAGAACCAGAATACCGGGCGCGGACGCTCGCCACCGCGCAACACGCCAAACAGCGCAGTGGCCAATGGCAGCAAGCCGACAAAGACGATCGAATGCGCCGATGTCACGTGCTGCAATGCCAACGCGGTCAGCAGCGGGAAGCCGAGCACGACGCCCAATGCCACGATCAACAACGAAAACCACTGATCCCTGGACGGTCGCCGCTCACGGAACAACCACAACAGGGCAACGGCCAGGACGCCGGCAATGGCGGCGCGCGCGACGGTGAGAAACACCGGGTCAAACTCCAGCACGGCCAGGCGCGTCGCCGGCAGCGAGCCGCTGAAGCACACCACGCCAATAAAGCCGTTGATCCAGCCGCTGGTTTTTTCCAGTGCCGGGTTGCTCACGTTTGAAGTCCGTTCCATACGATTCACACTCATTGTGGGTTGCTTTGAGAGAATCCTATGATCGAGAATCAGGACAATCAAAAAATTGTCATGGATACATCCCGACATGTCCCGCTCTCGCTACAAGACCCTCGTCGACACTTACGCCGCCGACATTCGCACCGGACGTCTGGCGCCCGGCACCCGCCTGCCGACGCACCGGCAACTGGCCACGCAGGAAGGCCTGGCGCTGGTCACGGCCTCGCGGGTGTACGCCGAACTTGAAGCCATGGGGCTGGTCAGCGGCGAAACCGGGCGCGGCACCTTCGTGCGCGAAACCTCGTTGTCGCCGGGGCAGGGCATCGACCAGAAAGACGTGGCCGTCGGCATGATCGACCTGAATTTCAACTACCCGTCCTTGCCCGGTCAGACGCAATTGTTGCGCACCGCACTGCGCCAGTTGGCGTTGTCGGGAGATCTGGAAGCGTTGTTGCGCTATCAGCCCCATGCCGGCCGGGCCCACGAACGGGCTTCGGTCGCGCGCCATTTGCTCAGTCGCGGTGTCAACGTCGACGCCGAACAAGTGCTGCTGGTCAACGGCGCCCAGCAGGGGCTGGCGGTGACGCTGATGGCGTTGCTCAAGCCCGGCGATGTGATCGCCGCCGATGCGTTGACCTATTCCGGGTTCAAAGTGCTGGCCGAGGCGTTGCATCTGGAAGTGGTGGCGATCCCGGTCAACGAGCAGGGGCCGGATCTGGCCGCGCTGGAAAAACTCTGCCGCAGTCGCTCGGTGCGTGCGGTGTACAGCATGCCGACCCTGCATAACCCGCTTGGTTGGGTGATGCCAATCGAGCAGCGCGAAGAATTGGCTGCCATCGCGCGGCGGCATGATCTGACCCTTATCGAAGACGCGGCCTACGCTTTTCTGGTGGAAGACCCGCCGCGTCCTCTGATCGACCTGGCGCCTGAGCGCACGGTCTACGTTTCGGGCCTTTCGAAGAACATCGCCACCGGCCTGCGCGTCGGTTTCATTGCTGCGCCTGCGGCCCACGTTCCGGCACTGGAGCGGGTGATTCGCGCAACCACCTGGAACACCCCGGGACTGATGACCGCGATCGTCTGCGGCTGGCTCGACGACGGCACCGTGATCGAACTGGAAGCGCAAAAACGCCACGATGCCCAGGCGCGCCAGGCACTGGCTGCCGAGTTGCTCAAAGGGTTGCCATGCGTCGCCCATCCGAACTCGTATTTCCTGTGGCTGCCCTTGCCGGAAGACGTGCGTGCCGATCAGATTGTGGTGGAGCTGATGCAGAAGCAGATTTCGGTCACCACGGCCGAGCCGTTCGCCGTATCGGCGCATGTGCCGCATGCGATTCGACTGGCCCTGGGTTCAGTGGAAATGGATGTGTTGCGGCAGGCCTTGACCACCGTCAGGAAGGTCATCGCCGCTTACCTGTAAAACGAGGCGCGGGGGACAGATGTTACCCTTGCGCAGCCAGATTCAAGCCGTTCCGGAACCTTCGATGAAAAACACCGTTGCACTCTTGCTTGCCTTGACCGCCACCGCCGTACTGTTCAGCTCGACCACCCGCGCCGCAGGCGATCCGCAAGCCGGCGAAAAGATCTTCCCGCGCCTGTGCGGCGGCTGCCACCAGGTTGGCCCGGATGCGCGCCCGGGGTTCGGCCCGCAACTCAACGGCATCATCGGTCGAGCGGCCGGCACCTCGGCCAATTACGTGTATTCCGAGGCGATGAAAAACTCGGGTAAGACCTGGGACCGCGAAACGCTGACGGCGTATCTGAAAGATCCAAAGGGCGTGGTGCCGGGCACACGAATGATTTTCTGGGGGCTGAGTGACGAGGAGAAGATCGATAATTTGCTGGCGTATCTGCAGCAGTTCTCCAATTAAAGATTTTGCTCGGCCGGCCCGGCAAACCAGGCCAACGGCATTTGCGAAGTCAAAGAGGGCTGATCAAGCCACCTGATTACGGCCCGCCGCTTTCGCCTGATACAGCTGCTGGTCGGCACGTTTGATCAGCATCGTGTGGCTGTTGTCCGCCGGGTCGGCCAGCGCGACGCCAATGCTCACCGTGACCTGTCCGATCTCGGGAAAGTGCGCCTGGGCCACGGCGACACGGATCTTTTCGGCGACCACCTCTGGAGTATCAGGCTGGGCGACTTCCGGCAGCAGTACGGCGAATTCCTCGCCGCCGTAACGGGCGACGAAATCGGTGGCGCGCACGCTGACCTGAATGAGCTGCGCCAATTGCTGCAACACGTCGTCGCCAATCGCGTGGCCGTAGGTGTCGTTGATACGCTTGAAGTGATCGGCGTCGATCAGCAGCAGGGCAAACGGTCGCCCGGTGCGGCGGAACAGCAGACTGTATTCGCTGAGTTTTTCATCGAAGCGGCGACGGTTGTAGACGCCGGTCAGGGCGTCGTGGGTCGCCAGGTTCAACAGGTCGGCATTGGCCTGCATCAGTGCCGCGGTGCGCTGGGCGACGGTGGCTTCCAGCGAGGCGTTGGCTTCCTGCAGTTCGCGCTCCTTGGCCAGCAGCGACCGGGTCATGGCGTCGATCGACTGCCCAAGCTGGGCGATTTCCCGCACCGGGTGCTGCAGCGGGAAGTGTGCGCCGGGCTGCTGGTTCTGCACCTGTTTGGCCGAGTGCGCGAGTTGCTCGATCGGCCGGCTCAGATACTGCGCCAGATAGTACGCCACCAGCCCGAATGCCACGGCGGCGGCCACACCCAGCAGCAACAATTTATAGAGCAGCAGGCGCGCCGGCTCCAGAGCGGTGTCCAGTGGCTGGCGCACGGCAATCGACCAGGACAACGCCGTACTCGAAGGCGTCGGTACGGTGACCATGCTGGTCAGGTAACCGTTGCCGACCGACCAGCCCGGCGACTTCGAATCATTCACCGCCAGTTGCTGGCCCATCAGGGCTTCCGGGTACAGCACCTTGCCGTCGTGATCGATGATCAGCGCTTCGATATCCGGCGACGCATTTTTATGCGAGAACGCTGCCGATTCGACGATACGCGTCACCCAGCTCCAGTGCGCGTGCGCGCCCAGCACGCCAATCACCTGGCCGTCGGCGTTGCGGATCGGGGCGGCGAAGTCGATGAAACGCAGCGGTTCGCCGTTGGGCGTTCCCGGTAGCAGTTTGGCCAGCAACACCGCTTCGTGCGGATCACCGGTGTACTCACCGCGCAGGCCTGCCTGGAACCATGGCCGCTGCTGTACCGATTGCCCGACCAGCAAATTATTCACCGCTTGATGCACATGGCCCTCGGCATCGGTCACGCCCATCCACGCATACTCGGCCCGGGCCTGGGTGCGCAGTTGCATCGATTTGAGAATCGCCGGGTTGTCGAGGTCGCCGCGTTCCAGATGCGGCGCACGGCTGAGCAGGTAGACCTCCAGCTGGCGCTCGCGTAATTGGTCACCGAGCAACGTTGCCGCAGAACGCGCGGTATTGAGCAGTGAATTGCCGCTGACCTGTTTCATCTGTTCGGTGGCGATATGCCCGACATAGAAGCCGACGCTTGCCAGGGTCAGCAGGGACAAACCGGCGAACCAGAGGGTCAGGTGACTTCGCAGACTGGCTTTGAGCATGGGCAGGCAAATTCTGTTTGGACGTTGTGGCCGCATGGTATGCGCATTAAGCGTCGGGCTGCCAGTCGGTCGCTTCGGATAAGCACCGTCGGAAGTTTCGCCAATGCCCTACAAGGCAAGATCCTTTCTGACGCGGGTTGTTGAAAAGAACCACTCCGGCAAACGACGAAATGCAAAAGCCCGGCTGATCAGGCCGGGCTTCTTTGACTGCTTTAGAGCCGTTGTTTTATGCATTGCGGCTTTCGATCAGACGATCCGAACCACCTTCAGCGACGCGGCGTTCCTGCAGACGATCCGAGCCACCTTCAGCGACACGGCGTTCCTGCAGACGATCCGAACCACCTTCAGCGACACGGCGTTCTTGCAGACGATCCGAGCCACCTTCAGCGACGCGGCGTTCTTGCAGACGATCCGAACCACCTTCAGCGACGCGGCGCTCCAGCAGACGATCCGAGCCACCTTCAGCGACACGGCGCTCCAGCAGACGATCCGAGCCACCTTCGGCAACACGGCGTTCCAGCAAACGATCAGAACCACCTTCAGCCAGACGGCTTTCAATCAACTTGTCCGAGCCGCCTTCAGCGACCAAGGTGTGAACGGGTGTTGCTGCAAAAGCGTTGACTGCAAGAACCGAGAAAGCGATGCCGAGGATGGTTTGGCGTTTCATGATCGTGTGCTCCGGGGTGTATTGGGTTGGTATGGAGCTGATGTTACGCCGCGGATTTTTTATGAGAACTTCATTGGCGTGATGGTGACTATCGACGCCAGCGATGTATGCCGCAAGTCCGGATTCAGAGCTTCTGCGCCCGAATGCATAGTTCTCCGGTGGCGCGGGTCAGGGCCAGATCATGCAGTGCGTCGTGTGTCAGGCCCTGCCGGGCCTTGGCCAGCCAGACCGGGCAATTCGGGTCGCGGCGATGCGGCGCGAAGTCGGCGTACTGGCGCAGCAGGCGGGTTTGCAGCTCGTCCAGGCGCGGACGAATCTGCCCGGCCAGATCCGGTCGCGGGGTGTCCGGCGCCGCACCAGCCGCCTGCCATTGCGCGAGCAATCCGTACTGCACCAGTTTGTTTGCCTCCATTTGTGCAGCGATCAACTGGGCGACTTCTTCGGGGTCGAGCTGGTGTTCGGTCGCCAGGGTGCGGGCATTGGCGATGACCTGGGCTTCGCGCGGGCTGTCCTGAATCGGCTTGCCACTGTCCCATTTGGTCAGGGCGACGAGGTCGCCGATGTTCAGGCGTTCGTTCAAGGTTGTCAGCAACGGACGCAACGATTCGGAGGAAACAGGGGGCTCGGCGGCGCCGGCAGCGTGGCTGAACAGAACCAGCAGGGAACAGGTCAGAGCATTTCGCAACGGAGTCATGGGCAGGCGCGTTCCACAAAAAATAGTGCCGACATTTAAGCCTTGAGCAGAGGCGATGTCGACCGACTTTATCCCGCCCATCTAGCGTAATATCCCTCGCATCTCCCACCCCGAGAACGATCCTCAATGCAAACCCCCAGCACCATCAAACCGCTCTGGCAAACCTACCTGCTGTTCCTTGCGCCGATGGTGTTGTCCAACTTCCTGCAATCGATGTCGGGCACGGTCAACAGCATTTACATTGGGCAGATGCTCGGTACGCAAGCGCTGGCGGCGGTGTCGGGGATGTTTCCGGTGATCTTTTTCTTTATCGCGTTGGTGATCGGCCTGGGCGCGGGCGCCGGGGTGTTGATCGGCCAGGCGTGGGGCGCGCGCGAGGCACACATGGTCAAGGCGATCGCCGGGGCAACGCTGTTGCTGGGGGTGTTGATCGGTTTGCTGGCGGCGGTACTCGGCAGCGTGTTTGCGCGTCAGGGATTGCAAGGGTTAGGAACGCCGGCGGATGTACTGGACGACGCAGTGGCGTATGCGCATGTGATGATGTGGATTCTGCCGTCGATGCTGGTGTTTGTGCTGTTCACGCAATTGCTGCGCGGAGTCAGCGACACCGTGTCGCCACTGTTGGCGCTGATCGTGTCGACCTCGGTCGGGCTGGCGCTGACCCCGGCGTTGATTCGTGGCTGGTTCGGTCTGCCGCAGTTGGGCATTCAAAGTGCCGCCTTCGCCGGCCTGGCCGGTAACCTGTCGGCCATGACGTGGCTGGCGTGGCGGCTGATTCGCAAGGACCATCCGCTGGCGCCGGACCGCGAGTTCTTCGCGGCACTGCGCCTGGACGCGGCGATTCTCGGCAAGGTGCTGCGCATCGGCCTGCCGACCGGGGTGCAGATGATCGTGTTGTCGCTGTCGGAGCTGGTGATTCTGGCGCTGGTCAACCAGCACGGCTCGCAGGCGACAGCGGCCTATGGTGCGGTGACGCAGATCGTCAACTACGTACAGTTCCCGGCGCTGTCGATTGCCATCACCGCCTCGATCCTTGGCGCCCAGGCCATTGGTGCCGGGCAACTGCAACGCCTGGCAGCGATCCTGCGCACCGGGCTGTTGATCAACGTGTGCCTGACCGGCGGTTTGATCGTGCTCGGTTACCTGTTGTCGCACTGGTTGCTGGGCCTGTTCCTGACCGAAGATTCGACCCGGGCGATGGCTGAGCACTTGCTGCACATCATGTTGTGGAGCCTGTTGGTGTTCGGCTTCCAGGCGATCATCGGCGGCATCATGCGCGCCAGCGGAACGGTGCTGGTGCCGGTGATTATTGCGATTGTCTGTGTGGTCGGCGTGCAGTTGCCGGCGGCTTATTGGCTGGACGGTCAGTACGGTTTGCAGGGCGTTTGGATGGCGTTCCCGGTGGCGTATCTGGGCATGCTGGTGTTGCAGACGCTGTATTACAAACTGGTCTGGCAGCATCAGAAGATCGAGCGGCTGGTCTGAGCCCGAGCCGCATCGGCAGACAAATGACATGGCGCATTCGCCGGTTGTTTGCTTAAGTCAGTCGAGGCCTCGAAGGTTTGCCCTGTCCGGAGAATCCCATGCGTCCCCGATTCACCGCTGTGGCACTGTTTGCCTGCCTGTGCGTCACGAGCGCGGCGCAGGCCGCTGAATACAACCGCGTCAACACCACCGCCAGCCAGATCAGCTTTACCTACAACCAGATGGGCTCGCTGATGTACGGCACCTTCGGCAAGTTCGACGCGACACTGCAGTTCGACAGCGACAACCTCGCCGGCGCCCACACCACATTGCACATCGACCTGAACAGCATCGACGCCGGCAGCACCGACGCCAACACCGAGCTGGTGAAACCGGCGTGGTTCGATACGCAGCGCTTTCCCGTGGCGGTGTTCGAGTCCAGCCGTTTTACCCGGGTCACGGGCAATCATTATCTGATCGCCGGCCAGCTCACCCTCAAGGGCATCACTCGCGAGGTGCAGGTGCCGGTCGAGCTGAAACCGGACAGTTCGATCGGCATTTTCGACGGTGAACTGGTGCTCAAGCGTGACCAGTTCGGACTCGGGGCGGGGGAGTGGGCGGACACTGTGGTGTCCAACGACATCGCGATCAAGTTCAAGGTGGTGGCGCCACAGCAGTGACGCCAGCCGCTCAGGTCAATAGGCGCGCCAGTGTCCCGGTGCCCAGCGCCATTCACGTCCATCCCAACGATAGTGACCGGCGACCCAGTGATAACCGGGCGCTGGCATGACCGGCACGACTTCCACCGGCGGCGGTGGCCGATGCGGCCGTACCGGTTCGACAATGCAGCCCGACAGGGTGATCGCGACCAGTGAGGCGGCGAGCAGGGTTTTCAGGTTTCGCGACATGGTGGTCTTCCCGGTAGATAAGTTGTTGTTGCCGGGCGGGCTCAACGGGCCCAGTGGCCTTCGACCCAGTACCAGTTAGGACCGCGCGCCTGCCAGTGGCCTGGTCGCCAGTGCGCGCCGTACCTCACCGGTTGCCAATGACCGGGCATCCACACGTAGCCGCGTCCTTCCCAGCGCCAGTGACCCTGATCCCAGACATAACCGGGGCGCGGGCTGGGCATCACTTCCATGCGCATCGGCGGCGGGGCTTGTTGAACGATCACCACCTGCTGGGCAAACGCAGGCGCACTGGCCAGCGCCGCCAGTGTCACAGGCACCAGCAACAGGGTTTTTCGCCATTTGAACAGTGAACGCAAAACGCTCATGACAACTCCTCAAGGCCTGCGTGAAAAAAGTGAACGCAGCTGAAGAATTGGACGCCAAATCGACGAAAGATCCGCTCCACGGAGGATGAAATTTTCTTCAGGTCAACCGCGAGCTCCTACATAAAGCAGGTGGCGGGACACGGTATGATGTCGCGGTTTTCCGCCGGAGTTCAGTTGTCATGCCACGCATCACCCACTACAAATCCCCATGCCCCGAAAGCGTCAACAGCCAGATTCTGCAACTGGTGGTCGATTACCTGACCGACATCAGCGCGGTCGGTCTTGGCCCGAGCAATCTGCTGTACAACGTCTATCAGTACGCGGTCGGCTATGAGGTGCATCTGTATCTGGAGGCGCTGAATGGCGAGAAGGGCACCGAGGTGGAATTGCTGGTGGCGACGGCCGAGGACGACCCGGAGCGGGTCATAGGTTTCCTCTTGTACCTGCCGGTGCAAGGCGATTGGGAAGCGTGCAGCGTCGCCTACATGGCCGTGCGCGAAGGCTATCGTCGCCTGGGCGTGGCGCGGGCAATGATCGGCGAGATGATCGGCCGTTATCCGCACGCCGAGCTGACCTGCAGTGTCGGCAAAGTGCCGTACTTCGAGGCGCTGGGTTTCGAGGTGATCGGCGCGCGCGAAACCCAGGTGCTGATGAGCACCCGGCATTACCGCAGCAATGGCCTGCGCGGTTTCATCGACACCACACCGATCTATCGCTCGCTGGAAGTGCAGCAGATCCACACCTACCTGCTGCAGAAAAACGGCAAGCGCGCGATGCTCGATGCCGAAAAACAGCGCGACCGGCATCTGGATCAAACTACCCGTCACGTCGAAGAATTTGTCCGTCAGCGCCTGACGCTGCACTGAGTCCTGAGTCCGGCGCAAAAAACGGACAAAAAAAGAGCCTCAAGGCTCTTTGATGGGGAGAAGTAGAGCCCATGAGGCTCAAGCTGCGCATGAAACAGGGAACAGGCTTGATTTGGGGTTCAGAACACCCGTTCCCTACGCCGCCGCTCAGGAGTGAAGCGCCTGCGTACCTTCATCATGGGAACGCGCGGGGGCCGACTCAAGTACCGCTAGTCGCACGGGCGGCGGCCCGTTCCACCATCGCGATGATGGTCGCGAACAACTCGTCCTTCGCTTGCCCGGCACTGATTTCAGCACTGGCGGCAGCATTCGACAACGCCTCGGCGGCACCGAGCATCGCGCGCAAACCGGCCTGGGTGATTTCCCCGCCAGCAGCCAGCGGTTGCAGCACACTGCGGCACTTTTCGAGGAAGATTGCCTCGTAGTCGCGCTTGATCTTTTCCAGCTCCGGCGTGCTGCCCAGCGCGGCAATCACTCCAGGAATCTCATTGCCCTGCAATAACACGCAATCGACGTACGCCGTGGCGATCACCGTCGCGGTGTCGATGAGCGTTGGCGGACACTGGTCGATCGCTGCATCCATCACCGCAGTCTGGCGAGTATCGAAGTCGCGATACAGCGCCGCGAGCAAGCCCGAGCGAGTGGTGAAGTGGTCGTAGACCACCGGTTTGGTCACCCCGGCCTTGTCCGCCAGATAACCCAGGGTCAGGGCATCGGTGCCCTCGGTCCGAATGATCTGCCAGGCGACGTCGAGCAACTGGCGGTTGCGATCTTCGCGCGACAGGCGACGTCGCGGCTGGGCAGGGGAATCGGCTTCGGTCATTTCTATGGGTGACATCGGTTATATACCAAACGTAACTTACTGTTCGTAACTTACCAAGAGTATATAGCCCTTGGTCAGCGCAAACTTACAGGAGAATGACCATGCACGCATTGATTGTTGTGGCGCATCACGAACCGCGTTCGCTGACCCACAGCGTGGCAACGCAGATTGCCGAGGGCCTGACCCGCGCCAACCCCGCCAATACCCGGGAAATCGCCGATCTGTACGCCGAGGGATTTCAGCCGGTGTTCGGCGCAGCGGATTTCGCCGTGCATCACCGTGAAGCGCGACCACCCGCCGACGTGCTGGCGCAGCAGGCACGGATTGATCGGGCCGACGCGCTGGTGCTGGTATTCCCAGTGTACTGGTGGTCAATGCCGGCACTGCTCAAGGGCTGGATTGACCGGGTGTTCAGCAATGGCTGGGCGTTTGATTTCGCTGGCGACCTCAAGCATGTGAAGAAGCTGCAGCGCCTGCGCGTGCATCTGGTCGGGCTTGCGGGGGCCGATGAACGCGCCTACGAACGTCACGGTTATGGCCCGGCGATGAAGGCGCAGATCGAACACGGGATTTTCGATTACAGCGGGGCGACGGTGGTGAGTTCGACACTGATGGTGGAGTCGGAAGTGCGTGATCCGCAGGAGCATCTGCAAACGGCGCGACATATCGGCGCCCAGATGTTCACCTGAATCTCACCTCCTGCAGCAGCTGCCGAAGGCTGCGATCTTTTGATTTATGAAAGCAAGGTCAAAAGATCGCAGCGTGCCGCAGCTCCAACAGGTCAGCGGGCGCCGGGCCAGCCGGCCTTGGCGAGGGCGGCGAGCAGAGTTTCCTTATCCAGCCCAGGCACTGCATGCCCGTTGCCCGCGGTGCTCTCGCTGGCGAGCAGGGCGTTGATGATCGCTTCTTCTACCGCCTCGGTAGCCGCGAGGAACAGCTCGCTGATGTGGTCGTTGTTGACCATGCGCAAGCCGTCGCAGGTTGGCGCGCCTTTACCCTCGTAAGCGGCGGATGGTACCTGCTCGTTGCCGGTGGCAAAGGCAACGAAAATGTCGCCGCTGTGGTCTTCGTTACCGCCGCCGCTGCGCGCCAGACCGAGGCTGGCGCGCTGTGCCAGGCGCGTGCATTGATGCGGCAGCAGCGGTGCGTCGGTGGCCAGGCAGACCACGATCGAACCCATGCCAGGATGCGGCAGCGAAGCCCGCAGGAACGGCGAATCCACCTGCTCCATGTAGCGACCCACCGGATAACCGTCGACCCGCAACTCGCTGCGAATGCCGTGGTTGGCCTGGACGATCGCGCCCACCGTCCAGCCGCCCTGAGCGCTGCTCAAACGGCGTGACGCGCTGCCGATGCCGCCCTTGAATTCATGGCAGATCATGCCGCTGCCGCCGCCGACGGCGCCTTCTTCAACGGCACCGTCATGCGCAGAATTCAGTGCCTCGGCGACATGCTCGGGTTTGACGTGAAAACCATTGATGTCGTTGAGCAAGCCATCGAAGGTTTCCAGAACCACCGGCATGTTCCAGTAGAGGCGCCCGTCGTCCGGTTGCTGTTGGCGATCCAGCGCAATCAACGCATCGCGCACGACGCCGAGGCTGTGGGTGTTGGTGAAGGCGATGGGACTGGTCAGCAGCCCGGCCTCGCGAATCCACTCAAGGCCGGTGGCATCGCCATTGCCATTGAGCACATGCACCCCGGCGAAGCACGGTTGCTGGTTGGTCGAGCCGCGGCGCGGTTCGATCACTGTGACGCCGGTGCAGATGTCACGTCCGGTTTCGCTGCGGCCACGCACGTTACTGTGGCCGACGCGCACGCCGGGGACGTCGGTGATGGCGTTGAGCGGGCCGGGTTGCAGCTGGCCGATGCGGATGTTGAGGTCACGGGCACGGGGTTTCATGGGTTGTCTCTCTATAAAAAGGCAGAAATGAATGAGCGGGACTGAACGCGAAACCCTGTGGGAGCGCGGCTTGCCCGCGAAGGCGGTGTGTCATTCAAAGGAGATGTTGACTGACCCGACGCATTCGCGAGCAAGCTCGCTCCCACAGGGAAATGTGTTGGGATTACTGGCCGTTCTTGACCTTGCTCCACACCCGCGTACGCACGCGTTCGGTGGCTTTGGGCAGCGGTTCCAGGGTGTACAACGTGGCCATCGCCGCGGCCGACGGATACACCGCCGGGTTATCCCGGGTGGCCGCAGCCACCAGTGGCGTCGCGGCGCGGTTGCCGTTGGGGTACGACAGGTGATCACTGACCGGCGCGATGACTTCCGGGCGCAGCAGGTAGTCGATGAACGCCAGACCCTGAGCGCGGTTCGGCGCATCCTTGAGCAGCACCAGCGTGTCGAACCACACCGGCGCGCCTTCCTTGGGCAGGCTGTAGGCGATCTTCACGCCGTTGTGCGCCTGCTCGGCGTTGGTCTTGGCTTCGAGCATCGCCCCGGACCAGCCGACCGCCACGCAGATGTTGCCGTTGGACAGGTCACTGATGAATTTCGACGAGTTGAAATACGCGATGTGCGGGCGCAATTTGAGCAGCAGCGCTTCGGCTTTCTGGTAGTCCTCGGGGTTGGTGCTGTTGGGCGGCAGCCCGAGGTAGTGCAGGGCCACCGGGAGCATCTCCGACGGCGAGTCGAGCATCGCCACCCCGCACTGGCCGAGCTTGGCGAGGTTCTCTTCCTTGAACACCAGATCCCACGAATCCAGCGGCGCGTTGTCGCCGAGCGCGGCGCGCACTTTGTCGACGTTGTAGCCGATGCCGTTGGTGCCCCACAGATAAGGCACGGCGTATTGATTGCCGGGATCGTTGTTGGCCAGTTTGCTCAGCAGATCGCTGTCCAGATTGTTCCAGCCCGGCAGTTGATCGCGAGGCAGCTGGGCGAGGGCGCCGGCCTTGATCAGCGTCGGCAGGCTGAAGTTGCTCGCCACCACCACGTCGTAACCGCTGCGGCTGGTCAGCAGTTTGCCTTCGAGCACTTCGGCGCTGTCGAAGGTGTCGTAAACCGGCTGAATGCCGCTGTCGCGCTTGAAGTCAGCCAGGGTCGTGGGGCCGATGTAGTCGTACCAGTTGTAGACGTGCACGCTCGGCGCATCCGCGGCACTGGCGGCGAATGTGACGCCAAAACAGGCGAGCAGGCCAAGGTTGATGCCCCGGTTGATATAGCCACGACGACAACGCATGATGCGGCACTCCTGGCCTGCGGCAGGCCGGTGATTGACAGGAGTGCTCAGCCTATCGGGGCGGGCGCGCCTGACCCATTCCCATCATGGGTTACACAAAAGGGGTAGTGCGTGGACGCGTTGTTGCAGGAGTTGCCGGTGCACCAAAGTCTGGCGCGGGTATTTGCCGCCGTCGGCCAGGACGCTTTCTGGCGCGCGCTGGTCGACACGCTGCGCCTGCTGGTGCCGCTGGACAACGCGCTGGTGGCGCTGATGAAGGCGGGGCAGGCACCGCAATTGCTGATCGACTTCGACAGCAAGGGCCGCGCCGACGAGCAGGAAGAACTGGCCAGCTACAGCGCCGGGATGTACCTGCTTGATCCGTTCTATCAAACCGCCTCGACCGGCATCGCCGACGGCTTGCACAGCCTGGCCTCGGTGGCGCCGGACCAGTTTCTGCACAGCGAGTATTACCAGAGCTACTTTCGCTCGGTGGTCGGTGAGGACGAGTTGCAGTTCATGATCAACATCGAGGGCGGGGTGCTTGGCCTGTCACTCGGACGCTCGACGGCTTTCGATCTGGCGGAGCAGGGCCGTCTGCTGTGTGTGCGCGACTGGGTGTTGGCGGCGATGCGTCGCCATGTGCAACTGTTGCCGCCGCAAGGGACCGGCAGCGAGCCGGTGGCGGGGGATCTGGCAACGCTGCTCGATCGCTTCGATGCGCGCCTGACCACCCGCGAAGTCGACACCGCGCGGCTGATTCTGCAGGGCTTTTCCAGCAAGGCCATCGCCCAGCAGATGGGCATCTCGCCGGAGACGGTGAAGGTGCATCGGCGCAATCTCTATCACAAGCTCAATGTGACCGGGCATGGCGAACTGTTTGCGCTGGTGCTGCGCCCACCCACCCCCTGACCCACCACAAATTCCTGTGGGAGCTGGCTTGCCTTCGATGACGCCCTTACAGCCAACCAATCCCAAACTGAATGCACTCAGTCAAATTGTGGGAGCTGGCTTGCCAGCGATGGCGGCCTGCCAACCGACCAACCTCCCACCTGAATGCACTCATTCCAACTGTGGGAGCGGGCTTGCTCGCGAAAGCGGCCTATCAGACAAAATCAAAACAACAGAGCAAACCCCGCAAATAAACATAACCCCGCAACCACGTTTAAAGTACATGAACCGTTACGCCATAACGGCTACAACGCCTTGCGCCGTTACCTACGCGTACGCCAGAATCCGCCGGCCTACACGGCTATGCGACGGGCTTATCGTTTCCCTGTCACTGAAAATCAGTGATCGGGTTTGGTAGCCCGTCTGTAATAGCTGTATGGCAACACCTTTGCAGTCCCTTTGTGGGGCTCGTTTTTATGGTGGTCATGCGTGGGGCTCACTCGTGAGCGCCGGGTTCCTATTGCAGCCGGTCTACCAACCCGCGTATGGCCACCACCCCTCGTTTGGTAGCGAGAGTGATGGCTCCTGAATAACTGCAATAGGAGTACATCCATGTTCAAAGCCACACCCAATCCCCCGGACACCTCGATCCCGTACGACCCGGCCTTCGACCCGCAGAAGATAAAAGCGGCGACCGACCGCGCCATCAACTTCTACCTCAACGCCGGCGCCCTGAAGATCTCGATCCCTTCAACCTCGTCATGCAGGGCGAACAGAATCTTCCTCATCGACCCCACCGTGGACGAAGAAACCTTGCTCGTCGAAGCCTGCGAATCCCTGGCCTCAGCCACGGTCATGCTCGGCGATTTCGCCGGCACGCTGGAGGGGCCGAGTCGTAATACGGTGTTGGGCATTGCGCAGGTGGTGATGCTGGGGGAGTTGGCGGTGAGTCAGGCGCTGGATAATGTGGTGCCATAGGAATAGTCGACAGCAGTAACGGCCTCATCGCGAGCAGGCTCGCTCCTACAGTGGATCTGCGTTGGTCACTGGTTAAGTGCCCGGCAAAGATGCCTTGTAGGCGTGAGCCTGCTCGCAATTGCCATCAAATAAATAACCGACCCTTACCCCGATCACTGATAGCGACAGCCCCACAATAGATCCCGCCTTCGAGGCACGAAAGTCAGCGACTTTTGGTGTCTGAAGGCAATGACGCAAGTGTTCTTGTTTGTTTAGAGATCGCTTAAACATCCATGAGCTACATCGTGCCGGATCAGTGATTGAACAGGCACGATGTCGGGAAGTTTCTTTCATTACGGTATATCTACTTCAGCGTCCCATTTCTCAGCCCAGGTTGCGGCTTATAGTACTGATTCTTAACATTCCCACCCCAAAGCACGTAACTCCCGTCTCGACGTCTTGCCGCGAAAGATGGATCAATAGGCGGTGGATTGGGAGGCGGTGCCTGGTAAAACGGATAACGTTTGATTGAGTAGAGCTCCACGACCTCATCGCTGAGGTACTGGGCCAATTCTGGTGGAATTTCCCCAGCATCTTCCATCGCCAAAGTTGCTCCCCAGACGATGACCGCGCCGTACACACTCCCTTGAGTCGCCACAACGCCATACGCGCCATTTGTACAGTAAACGCCAGTAATCCTGCTGGCCATCAGTGCCTGGCGAACGCCTAGCGAGATTGCTCCCCCGTGAGTATTCATTCCCCAGACCACCACGGCTCGGGTCCGACCGTCGTCGTGCTGACTCAAAAGAAAGAAGCTCAAATCATTGGAATAAAGGCTGAGTATTCCTGGAACTGTAATGGCTCGACTACCAACATGACCGTGAGCATCTTCGGGCTCTGGCTGCATATCCTTGATGGCTGCTTCAATCTCGTTACGAGTGGCTGCAGTGATGGAGGCTCCTCCATAACGCTGCGCTCCCCAAGCTTCTGCCTCTCCGCGTTCGGTGATAATGCAAAACGCCCAACGAGTTGCCTTGCATAAAAGTACACCGCCACGCGCTGCGATCAGGGAAGCCGATTCAGACATCAATCCGCCCTCACCATTGAGCCCCCAACTGACAGCCTTACGTCTGTCACGGGTGATTGCGCAAAATGCTGTGGTAGATGCCGTGACTGAATTAACGCCACCGTCATTGATGATCGTCTCCAGCTTGCCAGACGGAATTGCACCGCCATCGGCTGCCTTTCCCCACGTCACGATTTCGCCATTACGCCCAATTGCACAAAACGCCGCCGCCGCTGCAATAATTCGTTCGACGAATATATTGTCGAGTTGCACTTGTGCATCGGCGTTAATTGCTCCGCCATTATTAGTATTGCCCCACGCATAGACTTTGCCTTTTTGCGTACGAACGGCGAACGCGTTTTCCGTCGCGTGGATGGCGACCGGTGCATCAAACCAGAGGGCTCGCTGGATCAGTTCCGGAATGGTATCGCCGGAGCCTTTCAAACCAATAGCGCCTATTCTGTTTTGATCACCTGTCGGATCTTTATAGATGAAAGCGAAACACACTCGGTTGCTGTAAACCGACTCGATATCAGTCAGCTTCACGGAGTGGCCGGCCGGAATATTGGCTCCCCAGACCAGTAGCTGATTGCTCGAACCGTTGGTTACCAGTGCGGCAAAATCCTTTTCAGTTGAAAACAATCGAGTAGCCGGATTGTTTTTCAGAAAATTGATGATGTCGGGTGGAACCGGCAATCCCCAACCCGTCTGCCCCTCGAAGTAAATATCCTGCGTATCTGGATCAATCAGGCCAAAAGCGCCTCCCGTCGAGACAAATACTCGATCAGGCGGCTCAGGAACATGGGCGGAGAAATTTCCCCATTGCTTTAAAAAACTGTTCTCATTTTCCTCCCGGGTGATGCCTTGAAAATCAGGGTCCACAGTTTTGGCGACAGAGCGGGTTTCCTTACCGGTCTCACCATTAGCGGCCACCGGAATGACAGCGAATATGATTGCTCGTCCGCTGTACTCAGACTTTATCCGCAAATCGATGGCTACACCTTCCGGCGCTTCGATTTTTACGTTATCGAGATACCACTGATAGCGGGAAACTCCTTCAGGATTTTCATCAGCATTGTCATAGCGATAACTGCCGCGTACAAAACCACCAATGACTGGTTCCCCGATGATGATCACGTCCCGCGCAATCGGTTCGGCTATCGTACTCATTGCGATGCTCCTTTGCGTTCAGGTGAACTGCTGTAGTCGCTAACTCAGTTGCGCCCTGGTTCGAATTCTTCTTGTTTGACGTGGGCACCCCACGTCACATAATTGTTGTTAGATTTGCGTGCCGCGAAGGCGGCTGGAACCGTCGCGGTCGAAGGTGCTGGAGCGCCCTGGATGGTATAAATTTCGACAACACCGCTACTCAATGCGTCTCGAAGAGCGGCCGGAATTGTCCCGCCATCCTGTGAGGCACGTCCCCAGGTGACGACCACACCTTCGGTTGTGCCTTGGTCAACCAGAGCTGCGTAAGCACCATTGCTGCAGTAGATTTTTCTAATGCGACTGGCCATCAGTGTTTGCTTGATATCGCTGGGTATCGTGCCTCCCGTCGCAGCCAAACCCCAAGAGACCAGATTCTTTGTGCGTCCGTCGGGATGCCGGTTGAGCAAGACAAAGCTGCCATCGTTGCGCGTCAGTTCGATCGCCTCACCGTTGGTCAGGGTGACACTGGCAGACACGCGGCTATTTAGGCTTTTTGAGAATCTGGCATTGCTGAACATGCTCTCGATCTGCGCCTGGGTTTCGCCTTGCTCCAATAACGGCTGTGCATTCAAGGGCAAAGTCGAGGTTTCTTCCCCGGCGCCTTGGGCCGGAATGGCTCCACCACCGTGGCCTGCCGATCCCCATGCAGCCGCTTGTCCGCTTTCGTTGATGAAGCACATGGCCCAAGGCGCAGCTGCGCAAAGCGCGAGATTTCCTCTGGCTGCAAGGCTGGCGGCGGCCTCTGACATGGTTCCGCCGTATGCAGCCAATCCCCATGTAGCGGCTTTTCTGCGGCCTCTGGTTATAGCGATGAATGCGCTGTCATTGGCAATGACATTCAGCGCTCCGCCATCGTCATAAATTTTCTCAAGAGTTGCTGCGGGAATAGCGCCGTTAGCGCCCCAGGCAATGATTTCTCCGGATGCCGTCAGGGCACAAAATGCTGTTCGGGAAGCAACAATGCGATCGACTGTCATGGAATTCAATTGAGTCTGTACATCGGTCGGAATTTTCCCGCCATTCGCCGCGTTACCCCAGGCATATACGCGTCCGCTGTATGTGAGCACGGTGAAAGCATCGAGAGTGGCGTAGATGGCTTTCGGGCGATCAAACATCAGTTTGTTTTGTACTTCGACCGGCACCACACTGCCCGTTGCTTCCGTTCCGACAGCGCCGATGGTGTTTTCCCCGGAGGGTGGATTTTCATATATGAACGCTAGCGAGGAGCCGTTGCTGTAGACCGACTTGATGTCTTGAAGGTTAGGTAACGTCGCCGGTATTCCAGGCCCCCAGACGAGCAACTGATTGTGTTGACCTGTGGGCACCAGGGCACCAAAATTTGTTGTGGTGGTGAACATTCTGATAGCAGGGTTGTTTCTCAGGTATGTCGCAATCTCTGGAGGAACTATGCCACCAAAACTCTGCGTGCCTACAACAGTGACGTTTTGTGTGACTCTGCTCTTCAGGGCAAATGCTCCTGCGGTGGAGGTGAATACTCCGTCCTTTGGTCCGTTCGCATGAAAAGCGAACTGGCCTCTCTGTTTCAAAAAACTGTTCTCACTTTCTTCATCTGAAATGTTTTGAAAACCATCCTGGACTACTTGAACGGGACTGGAAAATGATTCGATGCCTGTTTCTCCCGATGCCGCAACGGGAGTCACCGAAAACGTAAGTTTCATCCCTGCATGCGCAGTGACCAAGGTCAGGTCGATTGAGGTCGCGATAACGGTTCCGCCGCTTGCCTCGTCATACCAGCAAAAGGTGGATTTCCCTTCGGGATTTTCATCTGGGTTTTCATATATGTAGCTGCCAGTCAGGGTTCCACCTATTTCAGGTTCCCCCATGATTGCTACTTGTTTGACGATCGGAATTGCTTTGGTGTTGGTGTTCATACCTGTAACTCCATTCGACGAGTGCCCTGTTCGCGGGCAGGCAATGTGAGCGAGATGAACTCACTCGGTGTAAGAAACCAGCCCTGACAATGCCTTCAGATCAGGCGCGTTCGGGCCTGCCGACTGCAGTTGCCTGTCCGCGCTCAGTAGCACCAGATGCGGGCCGGCTGCGTAGGCACAAGCAACGGCTTGAAGTTGCGTAGATGAGGTGTTTACGCCCCAGGAAACGGCGCGATGTGTGGTGAGCACTGCACTGAATGAGCCATAGGAACTGGCGATTGAAAGGGCAGGGGCAAGTCCTTCGGGAATCTGTCCACCCTCCTCGGACACCCCCCATGCGAATAATGAACCGTCGGTTTTGAGCGCACAAAAAGCCGTCGTCGACCCCGATAGATGTGACACGCTTTGAAGACCGCTGGGCGTCTCGCCACCAAACCGTTGGTTTCCCCACGCGATGACCGTCCCGTCAGATCTCAGGGCGGCGAATGCGGCACTGGTGGAGGTGACAAGAACGACTTCTTCTGCACAATTATGTGTTCTGCCAGGCATCACGCCCCCGTGCTCGGGCGATCCCCATGCGACGACACTGCGATCAGCGTTCAGCGCACAAAAGGCGCGGTCACTTGCAGACAGTTGGATAGCTCCGCGCGCACCGGATACCCAAAATCCCTCAGGCCAACTGGCTCCCCAACTGAATACGCGACCGTCAATTAATAGCACTGTGAAGTCTGCGGTGTTGCCGATGACTTTTTTGGCAGGACCGAGCTCAGAGATAGCAGATACAGGGATCGAGCCTCCATATTCAGGGTTGCCCCATGCGACAAGTTGGCCGTCTTTACGGAGGGCGACGAAAGCGCCATCGGTCGCTGCCAGTTTTCCTACATTCGTAAGTTCTTTCTCGATTTCTGGCGCAATGTAGCCTCCAAGAGAAGTAGCTCCCCAGGCAACGACGGTGTCGTCTTTTTTCAGTGCAGCAAATGCGTGGCCGCCAGCTGCCACATAACGCACATCTTTCAACTCGGATGGCGGCAACATTTCAGTGTTATCACTCCATCCAAAAACACTTCCGTCGTCTTTGATAATGCAGCCGCTGTGACGGTTTGCGAGATTGAATATCCCGCTGACGTTGCCGGGACGCAGCACTGTGCGAGCAATGATGTTCTCACCGTCCAGCAGGGAAACGATCAAGGGTTTCTCTGGTTCGGTATCAAGAAACGACTGGGCTAGGGCACCTTCGGTATCGCCCGCGTACATCCATACAGCTTCAGTTGGGGTATTGATTCTTCCATTTATTAGAAAAGAGGCGGTCAGACGGCTCAAGTTCGAATGGTAGCGTGGGGAGGTCTGTGACCGGTTGCCTACAACAGTGAGCTTTCCGGAGTGTGAATTACCCACCACAAAAACCAACGGGTTCGAATGACTGGTATTGCCTGTTTCGAACCGCAGAATGCTGTAGCTGACACTGAGTGTTTCCCCTCGTCGGGCTTCGAAATACTGCTGGACAAATGCCGCATCAAGGGTGAAATCCACAGGTTTGCCGGCATTGAGGGCGTTGAGGATTTTGCTGCCTTCGTCAAGCAGCACGTTATAGGCATCACGCAATTGCCAGATGACCACATCTTTGGCTTTGGTCGGGTTGGCGATCGGGTTCGGACAGGTGATTTTGCTCGTGCCGTTGGGCAGGTCCTTGGGTTCCAGTGCGCCGTCCTGTTCACCAAGGACGATCGGTGGCACCAGTTCCAGTTTTGCTTCGCCCACCGTCAGCAGTGGCGCATGCAAGGATGCCCGAATGACGATCTCATCGTCCTCGTCGCTGAGCACGTTGTAGGACAGATCCAGAGTACCGCCCTCGAGGGTCTTGAGGTGCCGGTTATCATCTACGCTGACGATGAACCCTGCCGGATGTGTGGCCTCGTCCGCGTCGGGGAAATGCCACGGCAGCTCCGGCTCATAGGTGCTCAGGTCGGCCCGGGTGCCCAGCCATTTGAGTTCAATGGCCATGCCTTCTTCGATACGCTCGTCGTTAGGGATACGGACGCGAATCGGCGCCAGGTCTGGGTGGAGCGCACCACCGACGGCATCCACGGCGATCGGCGCTGCGAGACGATAAGGTTCACCGATGATGCTGATGAAGCGACCTCTGGAGTGCTGGATGACCGCGCCGCCCCGTTCCAGCTCGTAGAAGAACAGCGCCTGGGTGTTGGCCAGTGCCCGAGCGGCGCTGTTGGGCAAAAGGATTTCGACCACCACCGGCGGTCGTTTGCTGATGGTTTGACGAGACTGGCGCTTCACTGGCTCGCCGCTTTCGGAAGTGCCCTTGATGCACATGATGATCACATCGTTTTCCTGGTACACCCCCTCTGGGTCAGCCCAGACCTTCAGCAGCAGTTCCTCGTCATTGAGCAAATCGAGGTCCAGGACGTGACCGTTGGCCTGATCAAGGATCGGTGCATCCAGTCGCGAGTTGCCGGTGTCGACGACGATGCGGGTTTCCGTGCACCAGTCTTCGGCCGCGTTGTTTACAAGGTCGTGGACGGTGAAGGTCACGGCCAGTCCGTCGGGACCTGAGTCCCCAGCCTCGAGAATGTCCGCTTCAGTGACCAGGACAACGATGGGATGGGCGTCCGGGTCGTCGACCTGGGGCTGCGTGACCGGTATGGAGTAAACCCGCACGCCGCCCCAACTGAGCGTGATCACATCACCGGCTGCGCAGTTCGGATAAGGCAGTTTCGAAGGGCTGCCGGGTTTGGCCTGGATGATGACCTGCACGCCATTTTTGGCGCTGTCACTGTCCACGCCGTCGGCGACGATTTGCGGATCGATGTATTGGTACAGCTCCGAATGCTCACCGGGCCTGGGGTTCACATCCTGGCCACCGGGCAGTTCGAGCTTGATATAGATCCTGACTGGCGGCTCGTAAGGTTCAGCGACCTGGTTGGCGCGATGCACGGTATAGCCCAGTGTATGAGGGCCGCTGTTGATGCGACCCGGTTGCACCCACAAGGTCACGCGCTCGTCGATCTCGATGTCCTCGGTGATCGTGTGCTGATCGACGCTGGCGCCATCGTAGTACAACTCGACCCAGTCGCTCTTCCTCATGTCGGCCCATGGCAGGATGAAAACTTTCAGGCCCTTGAGCGGGAAGTTGTCCAGTGCGGCTGCACGATTGATGCCCCATTCACCGGATGGCAATGGCGGCTCGGTACGTCCGGGGATTTCCGGAGCTCGCAAGGCCTGTGGGGCAATGCCGTTAACGGGGTGGGTCAGCATGGCAGGTACTCCGGCACGAGTTTGAGTGACGGAGTCATTTAAGGCGGGTGACTGAGGGTTGGCTACTGTCAGAAATTACAGGTGAGGAGGTATTTGCGATGAACGGTCGCGAGGCGCCGGGGTGATTGTTCGCGGGCAGGACAGGGCGAAAGTCGTCAGCGGCATGCTCAGTGAGCACGCATTGTAGGTGGGGACGGTTGATCTCGGCCTGAACGACAAAACCCGCCGCCCCGGTTGATCGGCGCGGCGGGTTTTGTCCTTCTGAAGAAATGGGTTGCCGGTGAGTCAGTCTTCGCGAGCAGGCTCACTCCTACAGGGATGAGCGGGGTTCGCGGGATGTCGGGTCAGTCGAGGCGTTTGAAGACGAGCGCCTTCAGACCGCTCTCAGGATCAATATCCGGAAACTCCGGCGGATTCTCCAGCCGCTGCTCAAAGCGCAAGCTTGGCGCCTCTTGCGTCACGCCATCGATCAAAAAATCCGAACCAAATGACGGATCATTCATGCACGCCAGCACCGTGCCGTCTGCCGTGAGCAATTCCGGTAAACGACGCAATACGCGCTGGTAATCCTTGGTCAGCAGAAAACTGCCTTTCTGGAACGATGGCGGGTCGATGATGACCAGGTCGTACGGGCCGCTGTTGATCACCTTGCCCCACGACTTGAACAGGTCGTGGCCAAGGAAACTCACCTTGCTCAGGTCATGCCCGTTCAAGCGATGATTGTCGCGGCCACGGCTGAGGGCGGCGCGGGACATGTCGAGGTTGACCACATGGCTGGCGCCGCCTTCGATCGCTGCCACGGAAAACCCGCAGGTGTAGGCGAACAGGTTCAGTACGCGTTTGCCCGCTGCCTGCTCACGCACCCAGTTGCGCCCGTAGCGCATGTCGAGAAACAGCCCGGCGTTTTGCTTGCGGCCCAAGTCGACGCGGTACTGCAAGCCGCCCTCGACGATGCTCATCTCCTCGATTTCATTGCCCAGCAGCCATTCGGCGGTGCTCTGCGGCAGGTAACGATATTGGACCAACAAGGTGTGGGCGCCGGACTGTTGCCACTCGGCCGAGGTGCTGAGGTCGAGCAGCGATTGCTTGAGCGCTTCGAGCTGTTCGGGCTGCGGCTCCTTGAACAGCGACACCAGCACCACGCCTTGCAGCCAGTCCACCGTCAACTGTTCCAGCCCCGGCCAGCAACGCCCGCGCCCATGGAACAGGCGGCGGGTTTCGCTCGGTGCCGCAGCGATTGCAGACAGCAGATGGGCGCGGAGGGTGGCGAGGGCTTCAGGGTTCATCAGTCACGGTCGGCAAGCAAAAGGGCCGGCATTTTAACCACAAAAACCGCCTGACGAACGCCGGTCAGCCAAGGCCACTGTCGACTGTTAAGAAAAGACCTGTATCAAAAATGAATTTATGCAGGGCGCGCTGCTCATACCAGATAAGCAGCGGATTTGAGCCGCTAAGTCGTTAATGCAATTCAGGGAGTGCCAGTTCATGAGTCCAACACCGACACCGAGCGCGCTCCTTCCTGGCGGGTTGATTCTGGTGGTTGAGGACGACCCGTTGATTCTGGAGTTTCTCTGCGAAATTCTTCAGGAGGAAGGTTTTAAGGTCGAGCCGCAAACCAGCGCGGATGCCGCCAAGCTGTATCTGGAAAAGCACGCGTCGGATGTCGCGTTGCTGCTGACCGACATCACCATGCCCGGTGAAATCAACGGCGCCGGGCTGGCCAATCTGGTTGGCGACCGCTGGCCGGAAAAGCCGGTGATGGTCATGTCCGGTTATGAAACCCCGGAAACTTCCGGGGTCAAGCATCCGGTGGCGTTCATCAAAAAGCCCTGGGCGATCGGCCAGTTGCTTGACTGTGTCGACAGCGCTTTCAAGTCCAAGGCGCCACGTCTGCACTGAGGTGGCGGGTCGAACTGCCGGGTAAAAATGCTACATTGCCCGGCCAATCCGCCCAGTTCTGTCAAAGGATGCGACCTTTTGTCTGCTCACGATAACGTCTTTGATCGCGCGTTCGGCGCGTTCCTGTTCGACATGGACGGCACCGTCCTCAATTCCATCGCTGCTGCCGAGCGAGTCTGGGCAGCGTGGGCCGAGCGTCACGGGGTTGATGTCGAGAGTTTCCTGCCGACCATACACGGTGCTCGCGCCATCGACACCATCCGCCGGCTGAACCTGCCGGGAGTGGACGCCGAGGCGCAAGCGGCGTTTATCGCGCAGGCGGAAATCGATGATGTCGAAGGGATTGTGCAGATACCTGGGGCCGCGGCGTTTCTCGCCAGCCTGCCTGTCGAACGCTGGGCCATGGTGACCTCGGCGCCACGGGCTCTGGCGTTGCGGCGGATGGCTGCGGCGGGGATTTGCGAGCCTGCAGTAATGATCACGGCGGAGGATGTGACGGCTGGCAAGCCTGATCCGGCGGGTTATCTTCTGGCCGCGCAACGTCTGGGGCTTGATCCCGCTGATTGCCTGATTTTCGAAGATGCCACTGTCGGTATTCAGGCCGCTGAAGCGGCAGGTGCAGCGCTGATGATCATCACCACGACGCACCAGCATCCCATCGAAACCCGCCACGCGACTATCGACAGTTATGAGCCGCTGAGCGTTGTCGTCGATAGCCAAGGTCAACTGCACCTGCAAAAGGCCTGACACTACAAAGTCCCCTGTGGGAGCGGGCTTGCTCGCGAATGCGGTCTTTCAGTTGCATGCGATGTCGACTGATTCAGCGCATTCGCGAGCAAGCCCGCTCCCACATTCGATCAATGTCGGGCCGTAAATGTTGCCCGCTATCCAACACTGCAGGAGCCAGTTCAGTCTGCTGGCGATGGCGTCAGTAAACCCCCGGCAACAATCGCCAGCTACGCGCGCAATAAGCCTCGTACTCTGCACCAAACTGCCCGCGCAGCAGCGCCTCTTCCGAGTGAATACGTGCGATCAGTGGAATCAGCGTCAGCGCCGCCAGAATCAACCCGACACTGGAACGAAACGCCAGCGCCCAGCCTACGGCGTTGACCACCAGCCCCAGATAGCTCGGATTGCGCAGGCGTGTGTAAATGCCGTCGGTGACCAGCCGATGCCCCGGCTGAATCGCCACCAAACCGCTGAACCGCCAGCCCAGCACAAACACCGGCCACAGCCGCAGCGTGCCACCGACGATAAACAGCAAGGCGCCGAGCCAGCGCACGCCTTCAGCGCCGAAGGTCCAGAAGTCGATGCGATCGCAGTACGCCGGGAGAAAACCGCTGACCAGACCGATCACGCCGAACGCCGGAATCACCCAGCGATTGGCGCGGTCCTCGCGCTCGCCCGAACTCATGTTCACGTCGGTGAACAGCGACGCCACCACCATCAGCACCGTGGCCAGCGCCACCAGCACCAGCGCCCCATGCGAAAAGAACACCGCCGGCCCACCAATGCCCCACACCGCCAGGCCCAGGTAGGCGAGGGTGGCGAGCACCGCAACCACGGTCATTTGCGCAGACATTTTCATGATCATCTCTTGAAAAGCGGCTGATCCTTTCAGTGTAGGACGCCGCTGAACCCGCGTAGGTACCGGATCAGTCACCTTGAAGCCGGATGTCCCGGCCCCGTCGTGAGCAAGCCCACTCCCATCCTTGATCCGGGCCAGCCCGAGAGCCTCCATCGACCGACAATCCCAAGTGGGAGCGGGCTTGCTCGCGTAGGCGTCGGATCGGTCGTGACCAGTCTTTGGTCGGCAACGCCTTCATCCGGCCAACATCGCGTCTACGCTGATCCATTCCTTCTATTTGTCCGTGTATTGCCCATCAAAGAGGTGAACCCATGAAAATCGACTTGAGTGGAAAACTGGCCATCGTCAGCGGCAGCACGGGTGGCATTGGTCTGGGCATCAGTCAGTCACTGGCCGAGGCCGGAGCCACGGTTGTGGTGATCGGGCGTGATACGGCCAAGGTCGAGCAAGCGCTGGCGAGCATTCGCCAGCAGGTGCCGGGTGCGCAACTGCGCGGTCTGACGGCCGACCTGGGCACTGCCGAAGGTGCGGAAAAACTGTTCGCCGCTGAACCGCGCGCAGACATTCTGGTGAACAACCTCGGCATCTTCGACGCCGTGGATTTCTTTGACACCCCGGACAGCGAGTGGACGCGCTTCTACGAGGTCAACGTGATTTCCGGCGTGCGCCTGTCGCGGCATTATGTGCCGGCGATGGTCGAGCAGGGCTGGGGACGGGTGATTTTCCTGTCCTCGGAATCCGGTGTGGCGACCCCGGCCGACATGCTTAATTACGGCGTGACCAAAAGCGCCAACCTTGCGGTGTCCCATGGCCTGGCCAAGCGTCTGGCGGGCACCGGTGTGACGGTCAATGCGATCCTGCCGGGGCCGACCTTTACCGGTGGCGTGGAACACATGCTCAAGGATGCTGCGGCCGAGTCCGGCCGTAATCTGCGTGAAGAGGCTGATGCGTTTGTGCGCCGAGCGCGGCCGACGTCGATCATCCAGCGGGTGGCCGACGTTGCGGAGGTGGCGCATCTGGTCACGTACATCGCTTCGCCGTTTTCCTCCGCCACCACTGGCGCGGCCTTGCGCGTCGATGGCGGTGTAGTCGACAGTATGGCGATCTGAACCGCGAAGACTCTGGAGAAGCGTTTATTTATGGCAACTGCATCAGCAACGATCGACATCCCGGCTTCGGCCGATCAGGTCTGGCAATTGATCGGCGGCTTCAACACGCTGCCGGACTGGCTGCCGTTGATTCCCAAGAGTGAACTGAGCGAAGGCGGACGCGTGCGCACCCTGCAAACCGCCGACGGCGCGGTGGTGATCGAGCGCCTGCAAGCGTTCGACAACGCGGCCAGGACCTACAGCTACTCGATCGAACAGGCACCGTTCCCGGCGACTGACTATCTGGCGACGATCAAGGTTGAAGCTCAGGGGCAGGGCGCTCGAGTGACGTGGTCGGGACGCTTCAACGCCAAAGGCGTGAGCGAGGAAGAAGTGGTGGCGCTGTTCACCGGCATCTATCAGGGTGGCCTTGAGGCGCTGCGGGCCAATTACCCGACCTGATTGAACACCACAAAAACCCTTGTAGGAGTGAGCCTGCTCGCGATAGCGGTCGATCATTCAACAATTATGTTGGCTGACCCACCGATATCGCGAGCAGGCTCACTCCTACAATGCAGCACGGTGATTCTCAGGACTGCGAGATCAAACTCTGCCGACAATCCAGCACCAGTTTTGCACCGCCCAGCTCACTGCTGCCCACCTCAAGATTGAAGCCATGCAGGCTGACAATCGCTGCGACAATCGATAGACCCAGGCCAAAGCCGCTCTGTGGTTGTCCACCCTCGGCACGATAGAAACGCTGGAACACCGCCTCACGCTCGGCTTCGGGAATCCCCGGTCCGGAGTCGTGGACTTCAATCCGCGTATGCCCACCGTCATTCACACCACGCAAAATCACCGTGCCGCCTGCCGGAGTGAACTTGATCGAGTTGCTCAACAGATTGGCCAGCGCCTCGAACAGCAACGCTCGGTCGCCATTGAGCGGCGGCAGGGTTTCCGGCATGTTCAGCACGAACAGCAGCTCGCCTTCCTCGGCCAGCGGCAGGTAAAACTCATGCAGTTCTTCGAGCAATTGCACCGGATCGAGCTCGACAAAACCTGAGCGCCGCTGACGGTCTTCCAGCTCGGAAATCCGCAGCAACCCACGGAACCGCGCCATCAGCGTATCGGCCTCGGCCAGCACCAGATCCAGTTGCGCCGCTTCCTGCGAACCCTCACCAGCCTGCTGTTGCATGCGATACAACTGCGCGCGCAAACGCGTCAGCGGCGTGCGCAAATCGTGGGCGATGTTGTCGCACACGCCTTTGACTTCATGCATCAGCCGTTCGATGCGATCGAGCATGGCGTTGACGATGGCGGCGAGCATGTCCAGTTCGTCGCGGCGGTTGGACAGCGGCAAACGGTGGGTCAGGTCGCCAGCGACAATCGCCTGGGCGCTGTCCTGAATCGCGCGGATGCGGCGCATTGGTCGGCGGCGCAGCAGATGCCAACCGGCAATCCCCGGCAGAATCGTCAGTGATACCCCCCAGAACAACGCGTGCAGAATGATCCGCGTCACCGCGAACAACGAACCGTTATCGCGCAACAACACCAGCCAGCGACCGTCGCGGGTCTGAGTCGCCACCGCGTCGCAGCTGTCGGCGGGCAGGGTCGGGTCATCGGAATCGGCGCAGTCATCCAGGGTGTGGATCTTGCCATCCAGCGGCAGGCCTTCGGGCAGTTGCTGCAAGGCACCGCCGAGGTAAACGCCCTGGGCGTCGAACAGGCCATAGGCGTCGATGCCGCGGATGTCAAAGGTCATGCTGGCGGCGAGCGCTTCTTCCAGTTGTTCACCGCGAAAGTGCGAAAACAGATGCTGACGTTGCATCAACGAATGCTTGGCGAGGTTATCGAGATAGCTGGAGACCTCGAAATACATGACCCCCATGAGGATCGCGCTCCAGGCCACGAACAGCGAACTGTACAGCGCCAGCAAGCGGCTGCTGGAGGAGCGCCAGCCGTCAGACGGGTTCGGCAATGACATAACCCGAGCCCCGTACCGTGCGAATCAGCGGAACATTGCCCGCCGCGTCGATCTTCTTGCGCAGACGACCGATGTGTACGTCGATCAGGTTGGTGCCCGGGTCGAAGTGATAGCCCCAGACTTCTTCGAAAATCATCATCCGCGACAGGATCTGCCCGCTGTTGCGCATGAGAAATTCCAGCAGCTTGTATTCGGTGGGCAGCAGCGTCAGGACCTGCCCGGCGCGACGTGCTTCGTGGCTGATCAAATCCAGTTCGAGGTCGGCGACCTGCAACGTGGTGGCCTGGGTGGCAACGCTGTTCTGCCGGCGCAGCAGCACTTCCACGCGTGCGGCCATCTCGTCGGTGGCGAACGGTTTGGTCAGGTAATCATCGCCACCGGCGCGCAAGCCGCGCACGCGCTCATCGACATCGGAGAGCGCGCTGATCATCAGAATCGGCGTGGCCACGCCCATGGTGCGCAGGGTGGTGACGATCGCCAGGCCATCGAGTTCCGGCAGCATGCGGTCGAGGGTGATCAGGTCGTAGTTGCCGCTGACGGCGCGGTCGAGGCCTTCGCGGCCATTGTCGACCCAATCCACTTGCAGGCCGTGGCTGCTGAGTTCGGCAACGATTTCACGGGCAGTCACGGCGTCGTCTTCGATGGTCAAAATACGCGTCATAGGGCAGGCCTTGATCGGTTCAAACGGAATGGCTGCATTTTGCCAAGTATTTTGCGTCGCGCTTTAAATTAACTTTCATGTATAGCCTGTCACAAACGTCAATCCGGGGCGCTTCGCGGCGTTGGCGTCAATGCATAAAACCCGCTGCTTTCCGTCCATTGTTGCAAATTGCAATGAATGTAGAAGTTCAGTCTTTTTAAGTCATTGAAGTTGAAGGATTTATTTCGGGCTCTCGACTGGCACGGTCGCTGCAATTCATCTCGTGACGAGTTGTAACACCATTTTTCATGCCTGGAGCACTACAACAATGAATAGATCCTCTGATGGGTTTTATCCTGCCTTCGAAGGAGAGTCGAGCAACGTGTCAGGCGTGTCCTGGGGCGCGATTTTTGCGGGCGCAGCGGCGGCCGCAGCACTGTCGATGATTTTAGTGCTGCTTGGCTTCGGTTTGGGATTCTCTGCCGTTTCACCTTGGGCCGGGGAGGGCATCAGCGCCAAGGGTCTGGGGATTTCGACGATTGTCTGGCTGGCGGCGACGCAAATCATCGCCTCCGGTCTGGGTGGCTACATCGCCGGTCGCCTGCGGGTGAAGTGGGCCAACATGCACGGGGATGAAGTGTATTTTCGTGATACTGCCCATGGCTTCCTCGCCTGGTGTGTGGCCACGCTGGTCACCGCAGTATTGGTAGTCGGCTCGGTCAGCAGTGTGATCAGTGGCGGTGTGCAGGCCGGTGCCAGTGTCGCCGGTGGCGCAGCGGCAGCCGCGACTCAGGCTGCCGGTAGCGCAGCGGCCAACACTGACAGCAATCAGTACGGTTACTACATCGACAATCTGTTCCGCGATGACCGTCCAGCATCGGTCAGTGATGATGCCGCCCATGGCGCCGTAGCGCGGATCTTCGCCCAGAGCCTGGCCAACGGCCAACTCAGTCCGGAAGACCGTACCTATCTCGCGCAACTGGTCGCACAACGAACCAATCTGAGTCAGGCCGACGCCGAGAAGCGTGTCGATGAAGTGTATGCCCGCACTCAGAAGGCCATCGCCGACGCCAAAGTCAAAGCCCAACAGGCTGCCGACACCGCTGCGAAAGTTGCTGCCTGGACCTCGCTGTGGATGTTCATCGCGTTGCTGGCCGGTGCGTTCTTCGCCAGTCTCGCAGCCACCTTCGGCGGTCGTCGCCGGGATGCGGTCGAGTACGTTGAAGTCGAGACCTACGCCACCACGACCACTCTGCCTCCAGTTCGTTAACAAGGAGAATCACCATGCGCTCTCTATTACTGTTTTTCCTCGGTGTGCCAATCCCGATCATCATCCTGATCGCCCTGTTCGTACACTGATTCCAATGCTCCATTGAGGCCCATGCCTCGGCCGCTTTCACTTCACGGTGAAAGCGGCTTTTTGCTTTCTGGCGTGCACCATTCGTCTTCTTCAACCGAATCGTTGAACAATCCGACCGCTTTCACTGGCCTGGATCAATATTCGCGTTTGTAACTTCCCCTAACGTAAATGTTCCAGGCCTTCGCTGAGGTTTGAACTACAGTGCTTCACGCGCACTTTGCTGCGCTGACGAAGTACCCGCGAGCCCGCCTGTAATCGAACAATTAAACGGGCCGCACGGTGTAGAGCAGCAAGGAGCTGACGCAATACCTTCCCCCTGAACCTTTTCACGGATGAACTTCGTAATGCACTGCCTAGAACGCACTTTCGATATCCAGCCCCTGACCCAGGCGGATATGACCGTCCACATCAATGGTCAACCGGTGACGGCGGCCATTGGCGAAACCGTCCTGAGCGTTATCCAGTCCCTTGGCTTGCGCCAGGTCGCACGCAACGACCATGGCCAGATCAGCGGCGCCTACTGCGGCATGGGTGTGTGCCAGTGCTGCCTGGTGAAGATCAACGGCCGCCACAAGCGCCGTGCCTGTCAGACCGTGGTGCGCGACGGCATGCAGATCGAAACCCAGGTCAACCGCATCAACGAGCAGGAGGTCGTATGAGCCTGCAACCGGTGATCGTCGGCGGTGGTCCGGCGGGAATGGCGGCGGCCATCGAGCTGGCGCGTCATGGTGTGCGCTGCACCTTGCTCGAAGAGGCCTCGCGTCTTGGTGGTGTGGTCTATCGCGGGCCGCTGCGCGACGGCGTGCAACTGGATTATCTGGGGCCGCGCTATTCCGAAGCCCTGAGCAAACTGCACGGTGATTTCCAGGAACAGTCCGGGTTGATCGACGTGCGCCTCAATCATCGCGTGGTCGGCGCCGAAGGCACCCGCGCGCTGGTGGTGCTCGACGGCGACGAGCAGCTGCACGAGATCGAATATCCGCAATTGCTGCTGGCCGCCGGTTGCCACGAACGCAGCGTGCCGTTCCCCGGCTGGACCCTGCCGGGGGTGATCATGCTCGGCGGCCTGCAACTGCAAATCAAAAGTGGCGTGGTCAAGCCGCAAGGGCCGGTGATCATCGCCGGCACCGGGCCGCTGCTGCCGCTGGTGGCCACGCAGCTGCACGCGTCCGGCGTCAAGGTCGCGGGCGTGTACGAAGCCTGCGCCTTCGGCAAGATCGCCCGCGAAAGCCTGGCGTTGCTGAACAAGCCGCAGCTGTTCCTCGACGGTTTGAGCATGCTCGCTTACCTGAAACTGCACGGCATCCCGATGAACTACGGCTGGGGCGTGGTCGAAGCCCACGGCGACGGCGAGCTGAAAAGCGTCACCGTGGCACCTTACTCGGCCAGCTGGAAGCCGGACCTGACGCGCATCGAGCGCTTTGAAGCGCAGACCCTGGCGGTCGGTTACGGCTTCATTCCGCGCACCCAGCTCAGTCAGCAGATGGGCCTCGATCACGGTTTCAGCGACGACGGTTACCTGCGCGCCAATTCGAACAACTGGCAGCAAAGCAACGAGCCGCACGTGCATCTGGCCGGTGACATGGGCGGGATTCGCGGCGGTGAAGCGGCGATGCTTGCCGGCAAGATCGCCGCCACCTCGATCCTCCTGCAACGCGGGGTGATCGAAGAAGAGCTGGCGCGGGTTCGCCGCGATCGTTATCTGGGCAAACTCAAATCCATCGTGCGCTTCCGCGCGGCTGTTGATCGCTACACCGAACGCGGTGTCGGCCAGACCGCTTTGCCGGCCGCCGACACCGTGATCTGCCGCTGCGAACACGCCACCCGCGCGGACATCGATCTGGCGCTGGAGCAGGGCGTGCAAGACATCGCCAGCCTGAAAATGCGCACCCGCGTCAGCATGGGCGATTGTCAGGGGCGGATGTGTGTCGGCTACTGCAGCGACCGCTTGCGTCAGGCCACCGGGCGCAAGGACGTCGGCTGGCTGCGTCCGCGCTTCCCGATTGATCCGATCCCTTTTTCCGCGTTCCAGTCCGTCGGCACGGAGGCCGCATCCCATGAGTAAGTTCTATGACGTGATCATTGCCGGTGGCGGCGTGATCGGGGCGTCCTGCGCCTATCAATTGTCCAAGCGCCAGGGCCTCAAGGTGGCGGTGATCGACGCCAAGCGCCCGGGCAACGCGACCCGCGCTTCGGCCGGAGGCTTGTGGGCCATCGGTGAGTCGGTGGGGCTGGGCTGCGGGGTGATTTTCTTCCGCATGATGTCGGCCAACCGCAAGCGCGAAACCCAGGGCGCGGCGGTCGCGGTGGACGCCACTACGCCGCACATCCTGCCGGAGTCGTTCTTCGATTTCGCCTTGCAGTCCAATGCGCTGTACCCGGCGCTGCATCGCGAGCTGAAGGACAGGCACGGGATGGATTTCAAGTTCGAAAAGACCGGGCTGAAGTTCGTCATCTATGACGACGAAGACCGCCTCTACGCCGAGCACATCGTCAGTTGCATTCCGCATCTGGCCGATCAGGTACGCTGGCTCGATCAGGCGGCGCTGCGTGAAGCGGAACCGAGCGTCAGCCATGAGGCCCGTGGCGCGCTGGAGTTTCTTTGCGATCACCAGGTCAGCCCGTTCCGTCTCGCCGACGCCTACATGGAAGGCGCGCGGCAGAATGGCGTCGACATCTTCGTCAACACCAACGTCGCCGGTGTGTTGCACCACGGCAGCCGCGTGACTGGCGTGCAGACGGCCGAGGAGGGCGTGTTCCACTGCAAGACCCTGATCAACGCCGCTGGTGCCTGGGCGGCGGACTTGAGTGAGTGGGCCACCGGTGTGCGGATTCCGGTGAAACCGGTGAAAGGCCAGATCCTGCTGACCGAACGCATGCCGAAAATCCTCAACGGTTGCCTGACTACCAGCGATTGTTATGTGGCGCAGAAGGACAACGGCGAAATCCTGATCGGCAGCACCACCGAAGACAAAGGCTTCGACGTCACCACCACCTACCCGGAAATCGCCGGACTGGTGCAGGGCGCGGTGCGGTGCCTGCCGGAACTCAAGGACGTCAACCTCAAGCGCACCTGGGCCGGATTGCGTCCGGGCTCGCCGGATGAGCTGCCGATCCTCGGGCCGATGCGTGGGGTGGAGGGTTACCTGAATGCCTGCGGACACTTCCGCACCGGTATTCTGACCTCAGCGATCACCGGCGTGCTGCTGGACAAACTGGTCAATCAGGAAGCGCTGCCGCTGGATATCACACCGTTCCTGGCGGACCGGTTTGAGGTGGCGCCGGTCAAGCAAGAACGTGAATTGGAAATGGCCTAAGTCCATCCACAATTCCTGTAGGAGTGAGCCTGCTCGCGATGGCGGTGTGTCAGTAACAGAGATGGCTACTGATAGATTGCAATCGCGAGCAGGCTCACTCCTACAATTGGAATTGTGGTGAATTCAGACCTTGCGCGCTTCTTCTTCCAGTTGATCCGACTCGAACAACCGCGCCAGTTCCGCTCGGGCTTCCTGGGCGGTTTGCAGGACTTTGGCCGCGTCGTCGTAGACCGCGTGCTGGGCTTCCAGCACCTGTTCGTCATGGTGTTTGAAACGCTTGATCCGCGCATCGGCCTGGGCCTGGGTCAGACCGAGGCCGACCAGGGTACGGCGGCTCATTTCCAGGCTGGAGTAATAGGTCTCGCGAATCGCTTCGGCGCCGACATCGACCAAGCGGTGCACGTGCTGACGGTTACGCGCGCGGGCGATGATCTTCATGTGCGGATACAGCTTGCGCACGATCTCGGCGGTCTTGATGTTGGTCTCCGGATCATCCGTGGCAATCACGAAATACTCCGCCTCGCCAACCTTCGCCGCATTGAGGATTTCCGGGCGCATCGGGTCGCCGTAGAACACCGGCACGCCGCCAAAACTGCGCGACAGTTCGATGGTTTCCACCGAGGTGTCCAACGCCACGAACTTGATGTTCTGCGCCCGCAGAATCCGCGCCACGATCTGGCCCATCCGGCCCATGCCGGCAATCACCACGCGCGGTGCCTCGGTGTCGATTTCGCGGAATTTCTCCGGCACCTCCACTGGCTGCACTTTCGGGCTGACCAATCGTGCACAGATCAACAGCAGCAACGGCGTCAAGGCCATCGACAGAGTGATGGTCAGTACCAGCAAGTCATACAGGCGCGGTTCGAACAGACCCTGATCGCGCCCGATCTTGAACACCACAAAGGCAAATTCACCGCCGGCGGCGAGCACGATACCCAAGCGAATCGCACTGACTTTGGTCAGCCCACCGGCCAGACGCCCGACCACAAACAGCAGCGGCAACTTCAAGCCGATCAGCAGCAGCGTCAGGCCCAGCACGGTGATCGGCGCACTCAGCAGCAGACTCAGGTTGGCGCCCATGCCGACGCTTATGAAAAACAGCCCGAGCAGCAGGCCTTTGAACGGCTCGATCTGCGCTTCCAGTTCATGGCGATACTCCGAGTCCGCCAGCAGCAGGCCGGCGAGGAAAGCCCCGAGCGCCATCGACACGCCGACCAGATCCATCAGCCACGCCGTACCGATCACCACCAGCAATGCGGTGGCGGTAGAGACCTCCGGCAGACCGGTTTTCGCCACTACGCGAAATACCGGGCGTAGCAGATAACGTCCACCGACTACCACCACGGCGATTCCGCCGAGTACCTGCAGACCGTGGTTCAGGCTTTCCGCGTTGCTGCTGGCGTGGGCGCTGCCGGCGAGCATCGGCACCAGCGCGATCAACGGGATCGCGGCGATGTCCTGAAACAGCAGAATCGCAAACGCCAGTCGCCCGTGGGGGCTGGTCAGCTCCTTGCGCTCGGCCAGGCTTTGCAGGCCGAATGCGGTGGACGACAGCGCCAGACCAAGGCCGAGCACAATCGCACTGTTCAGCGGCTGTCCGAACACGTACAACGCCAGCACGCCGATCACCGCCGCCGTCAGCAGCACCTGCGCCAGACCTACGCCGAACACCGACTTGCGCATCACCCACAAGCGACGGGGTGACAGCTCAAGGCCGATGATGAACAACAGCAACACCACGCCCAGTTCCGAGATATGCGCAACGCTCTGCGGATTGCCGATCAGGCCGAGCACCGACGGGCCGATGATCACCCCCGCCAACAGATAACCGAGCACCGCACCCAGTTGCAGACGCTTGGCCAGTGGCACGGTGAGCACGGCTGCGAAGAGAAACACGACAGCGGCTTGTAACAGGTTGCCTTCATGGGGCATGGGTTGACTCCTGACAGCGGTACGGCGGGGGGTGACAAGGATAAGGGCTGCGCCGCTCGTCAATCCACCACAAAACCCTGTGGGAGCGGGCTTGCTCGCGAAAGCGCTGGTTCAGTCGATGTTGATGGCGACTGTGACACCGCATTCGCGAGCAAGCCCGCTCCCGCAAGGGCGATATCATCAAATCTGTAATAAATTGCATCATTTGGTTACATTGATAGCCTTCACGAATCAATCTTTTCGAGTCCGCCATGGCCATCAACTTCGACCTCAACGACCTGCAAGCCTTTCGCGCCGTGGTCGAGCAGGGCAGTTTCCGCAAGGCCGCCGACATCGTGCGCCTGTCACAACCGGCCCTGAGCCGACGCATCGAGAAGCTTGAAGACGCCCTCGGCGTAAAGCTGTTCGAGCGCACCACGCGCAAAGTCAGCCTGACCCAGGCCGGGCGTGGCTTCATGCCCAGCGTCGAGCGTTTGCTGGATGATCTGGACGTGGCGCTGCTGGGCATCAGTGAAGTCGCATCGACCCGACTCGGTCATGTCACCGTGGCTTGCGTACCCTCGGCGGCGTACTACTTCATGCCGCGGGTGGTCGCTCGCTATCACCAGCAGTTTCCGCGGATCAAGGTCAAAGTCCTCGATTCCAGCGCCCACGATGTGCTCAGCGCAGTGGTCAACGGCGAGGCGGATTTCGGTTTGAGTTTTCTGGGCACGCAGGATGCCAAAGTCGATTTCGAACCGCTTGTGCAGGAGTGCTACGTCGTTGCTTGCCGTCGCGATCACCCGTTGGCCGGGCGCAGCAGCGTGACCTGGGACGAGTTCTATCAGCAGGATTACATCTCGCTGGACAAGACGTCCGGCAACCGTTTTCTGCTCGATCAGGCCTTGAGCAGCGTGGTGCCGCAGCGCCCGAGCATCTGCGAGACGCGGCATGTGACGACCATGATTGGTCTGGTGGAGGCGGGGCTGGGGGTGGCGGCGGTGCCGCTGATGGCGATGCCCGGGCCGGATCATCCGATCCTGACGCGGGTGCCGCTGACAGATCCGCAAGTGATGCGCAGTGTCGGCATCCTCAAGCGCCGGGGTCGCACGTTGACCCCGGCGGCATTGGAACTGGAGCGGCTGGTAGTGGAAATGAAAGTCCAGCCACCAACGCTTAGCGCTTGACCGAATCCAGCCCGGTGGCTTGCACGTCAGCCTGGGCGGCAGGCGCGGCAAGATAGTCGAGCAGGGCCTTGGCCTCTTTTGGATGCTGTGCGCCGACCGGGATGCCGGCGGCGAAGCGCGTCACCGACTGCACCGACTCCGGAATCTTCCCGACAAACGTCACCCCCGGCACCGGCAGCAATTCGCTGACCTGCTGGAAGCCCAGTTGGTAATCGCCGGTGGCAACCACCGAGCCGACCGGGACTTTCGGGACCATTTTCGCTTTCGGTTTCAACTGATCTTCAACGCCGAGTTTGTTGAACAACTCCTTCTCGATGTACACGCCGCTGGCGCTGTCGGAGTAGGCCACCGATGTTGCGTCGAGCAGGGTTTTCTTCAGGCTTTCGACGCTGCTGATGTCCGGCTTCGGCGCACCTTCACGCACCACCAGACCGATCCGTGAATCCGCCAGTTCGACCCGCGAGGCCGGATCGACCTTGCCTTGTTTGATCAGGTCATCGAGGGCATAGCCGACCATGATCACCACGTCGGCGTGCTCACCGCGGGCGAGGCGATTAGGAATGGCTTCCGGGGCTTTGCCCATCGACGGACCGAGCTGGGTGTCGAGGGTGTTGCCGGTGGCGGCCGCGAATTTCGGGCCGAGGATTTTGTAGGCGGCGGTGAAGCCGCCCGACGTCATCACGTTCAGCTGTTCAGCATGGGCCAGGGCGCTGAAAGCGAAGAGGGCGATGGCGCTGAGATTGATCAGTTTTTTCAAGGTGATTGCTCCTTATGCGGCAACCGGTTGCAAACGGCCGCCTGCGCGGCGATAGAGGTACAACGTGGCGCACAACGCGCACAGTGCGCCGACGCTCATCCAGTAACCCGGCGCCGCTTTGTCGCCGGTGTACTGGATCAGGAAGGTCGACATCGCCGGGGTGAAACCGCCGAAAATCGCGGTCGCCAGGCTGTAAGCGAGGGAGAAACCGGCCACCCGCACTTCCACCGGCATGATCTCGGTCAGCGCCGGAATCATCGCGCCGTTGTACATGCCGTAGATGAACGACAGCCACAGCAGCGACAGCAACATGTGACTGAAGCTCGGCGCCTGAACCAGGTACGACAGCGCCGGATAGGTGGTGGCCAGTGCCAGCAGCGCCATGGCGATCAGCACCGGGCGCCGGCCGACACGGTCGGACAACATGCCGCCAATCGGCAGCCAGAAAAAGTTCGACACGCCGACCAGCAAGGTCACCAGCAACGCATCGGAAGTGCTCAGGTGCAGCACGGTCTTGCCGAAGGTCGGCGCGTACACGGTGATCAGGTAGAACGCGGTGGTGGTCAGCGCGACCATCAGCATGCCGCCCAGCACCACGCCCCAGTTCTGACCAAGCGTGCGAAACACTTCCTTCATGCTCGGACGGTGTTTGCGTGCGGCGAACTCTTCGCTTTCTGCCAGATTACGGCGCAGGAAAAAGATAAACGGCACGATCAGGCAGCCGACGAAAAACGGAATCCGCCAGCCCCAATCGGCCACCACGCTCGGCGCCATCCACGCGTTCAGCGCGTAGCCCAAGGCCGCGGCGACGATGATCGCCACTTGCTGACTGGCGGACTGCCAGGCAGTGAAAAAGCCCTTGCGGCCAGGGGTGGCGATTTCGGACAGGTACACCGAAACACCGCCCAGTTCCGCACCGGCGGAGAAGCCTTGCAATAGCCGTCCGACCAGCACCAGCGCTGGCGCAAACAGACCAATGGTCTCGTATCCGGGCACCAGCACAATCAGGATCGTGCCGCTGGCCATGATCGACAGGGTGACGATCAACCCTTTGCGCCGACCGACGTCATCGATGTACGCACCCAGCACGATGGCGCCGAGCGGACGCATCAGAAAGCCTGCGCCGAACACGGCAAAGGTCATCATCAGGGAAGCGAACTCACTGCTCGCCGGGAAGAACACCGCCGCGATCTGCGTGGCGTAGAAGCCGAACAGAAAGAAGTCGAACTGTTCGAGGAAGTTGCCCGAGGTGACCCGGAAAATGGCGCCGGCCCGCGAGCCGCCGTGTGGGATTGAGGCTGTCATAGAAAAATCTCCACCGCTTTTATGACGTGCGCGACGTGGAAGCGGCGCACGGTTGTTATTGCGGCGGATGGTCGCGCAGCTGTAACAGGATGTTAATTGCATTGTTGGCATGGATTGATGTGCAAAACGGATCAATCCCCTGAAACACCACTTCCTGTGGGAGCGAGCCTGCTCGCGAAAGCGGTGGTTCAGGTAATGAAGATGCTGCATGTACCGATGTCATCGCTGGCAAGCCAGCTCCCACAGTTTTTGCGGTGTACCCGCTGTCCCTGCAACACCAAGCAAACCTGTGGGAGCTGACTTGCCAGCGATAGCGGCCTCACAGGCAACTACAATCCCTGGCCAGTCCACGCAAAAACAAGGAATGATTCCAGTCCTCCGCAGTCGGAGTTCAGGTATCACACATCTGAAGGAGGTTCACCGATGAACAGCAAAACCCTAATCGCCAGCCTGGCCCTGGTCGCCGGCATTGCCGGGATCAGCCCACTTGTTCAAGCGGCGCAAACCTCAAGCGAACCCACGGTCCAGTCGCCGACCAGCGACCGCGAATTGAAGGTCAACGACCGGGCTCCAGACATTTATCAGCGCAGCGACAAAGCGTTGAAAAACTGGAAACAGAAAGGCTTGAAAGCCCCGGTCGATCAGGCGCAGTGGGTGCAGATCAACGACAAGTACGTGATGGTCATGATCACCAACGGTACTATCGTCGAGATGCAGCCTGTCGAGCGCTAAGCGTTTCGGCAACAATTGGCCATGGACGGTCGATTGCATTCGGGCGCCATTCGGGTAAAACGCGAAGGGCGTTTCGAGTGACTGGATGTCAGGAGCAATCGTTGGAAAAGAAACCGCTTTATCGCAAAGTAAATACCACTGCTCACAATGTCTGGCGCAACAATCAGGGCAGTCACTATCGGAATGAGCGTAATACCAAAGCCGAGAGGCGTAGCGAGGCGACGCGGGGTTCGATGCATGGAATCAAGCATCACGGCTACGATTACACGCCATTATTTCGCTTTCTGTTATCTCGCGTCGGAGGTAACTGGGATGAGATTTACAGTGAGGCGCTGGCGCGCCTTGATCGTCCGGAGCCAGTGTTCTGGATGGTGTCCATCCATGAAGATGATCGCGAGGACATTGTGCGACTGGGTGAGTCGAGCTACTTCAATGGCCTGTACGTCGATGAGCAAAAGCGTCTGCAAATCGTCAACCCGGACTTGAAGGCCGAGGAGATGAAACCCCATTGCCAGTGTTGCACCCATACTTTCAATGGCGTTGTGTTTGGCTTGCCTCCTGATTGAGTGTTTCCACTCGATAAACCGCCAATCATTGGTTAATGAGTTGCGAACAGCTGCCATTTCTGGGAAAACGCCCGCCAGTTAAGCAATTGAGTGAATGTCATGAATGATGAATTGCAGGTAATCGATCTTCAGGTGGGCGAGGGTAAGGCTGCCGTCAAAGGCGCGCTGATTACCACCCATTACACAGGCTGGCTGGAAGACGGCAGCGAGTTTGATTCTTCCCACAGCCGAGGCAAACCTTTCCAGTGCGTGATTGGCACGGGCCGGGTGATCAAGGGTTGGGATCAGGGGCTGATGGGCATGCAAGTGGGCGGCAAGCGCAGACTGCTGGTGCCGGCGCATTTGGGGTACGGCGAGCGGACGATGGGCAAGATTCCGCCGAATTCGAATCTGGTGTTTGAGATTGAATTGTTGGAGGTTTTGACGCGGGAGGATTGAGGCGGATGCAGTAATGACATCGCCTCCTGGCCTAAGAATCCGAGCTGCCTTCAAGCCCAGTGCAGCGGTGCGGCCTGGGGGAAACAGATGTCTACTTCCAGTTTCGCTGCGGCCGACAGATTGACCAGCGCATCCAGAGAAAATTTGTCGATTTTACCGTTGAGTACGTCATTGAGGCGGGGCTGAGTAATCCCCAAGCGCTTGGCGGCTTCCTTCTGAGGAAGCTCCCAGGCACGAACCGTCTCGCAAAGCGTGCGCATGAGTTTGGCCCGCAGGCGCATGTTGGCCGCGTCCTGCGGCGTGTCTTCCAGTGCGTCCCAGATGCTTGAGAAATGCTGGGAAGGGTGTTGATGATCCTTCATGGCTTAACCTATTTCCTGGTATCTGGCGCGTGCCAGTTCTATATCTCGCGTTTCAGTTTTGCGAGTGGTCTTTTGCATGGCGTGCAGCACATAAATCGCGTCAGGCCGATTGACCACGTAAAACACTCGAAACGCTCCTGAGTCTTCGGTGATTCTGATTTCATTGACACCCCGTCCTACGGTTTTCATGGGGCGCCAATCAAAAGGCTCGTCGCCCTGTTGCAACAGATCCAATTGAAATCCCGCAGCTCTGCGAGCATCCAAAGGAAAAGCTCTCAGATCCTTGAGTGCACTTGCGACAAACACCACATCCTTGTGTCTTGGCATCGACTTCTCCTTTGTTGAAAGGATAAGCGTAATGGCTCCGACGAAAATGCGTTGCGGCGGTGTGTTGCAAAGAGTGGCAGAGGTCACCTATCAGCAGGCTATATCGAAACCGATATAAATCAAGCTTGATTTTCTTTATCTGATATTCGGTATCGACATCGCCAGTTTGCTCCTACAGGGGATTAGAGCAGGGCACGCGTATCATGAGCCTCAACCCCAAGCGCTGAGCCACAGTGCTTAAGGCTGTGCCGCGCTGAACAGTGGAATCCGCCCATTGAGCGATGGGCGGTAATGCCACGTCAGTTGTTGCAGATTCACACCCTGATCAAGGATTTCTCTGACAGTCGCAGCGGCAATGTTCAACGCCAGCGTCTGCCCCGGACACTGATGCCGCCCGCTGCCAAAGCTGAAACTGCGCCGGTCAGGGCGATCCAGCAGAAACCGCTCGGGCTCTGCATTCAACAAAGGATCGCGGTTGGCCGAGGCCAGCAGCACCAGAATCACCTCTCCGGCCTCGAGCCGCACGCCATCGATCTCGCAAGTCTGCGCGACAAAGCGCCGAGTGGTCTGCACTGGCGGATCAAAGCGCTGAACCTCGGCCAACAGTGCGTCCACTGAGGCATGGCGCAATTCGGGCTGACGTCGCAGCGCAATCAGTGCATTGCCGATCAGTCCCGCACTGGCCTCGAACGTCTGCGAACAGAGACCGATCAGGTTGGCGATCAGGGTTTCTTCGTCTCCTGCAAATCGCTGCTCGATCGCCTTGAGCAACTCGCTATCGGCTTCGGCCAGCAACTCGATGAAGTAACCGCGCAATTGCTCCGCCGCCGCATGCGCCGCCGCCAGTTGCAGGTCATTGCTCAGCGGCGACAGGCAGGCGACGAAATCCGCGGTCAGTTCACTGATCGCCCGGCCTTGCGCCGGGGTGAAGCCGAGCAGCGCCGCGACCACGCACACCGGGCCGCGAAACATCGCCTTATATAAGCCGTCGGCGTCCGCTGTAATCAGACGCGCGGCCACCAGTGCGCGTACTTGCTCGTCATCTATCAACTGCAGTGACGGCTCGATTGCCGCACGCGGACAGCGCTGACGCTCGCCATCGTTCATCCGCATCAACTGCCCGAACACCTTGCCGGCCAGCCCCGAGGCAATCGCCTTGGGCACCGGTTCCTGCAGCGGTCGCACCCGGCAATCGGCATGCGCCAAAACCGCACGCACCGCTCGGGCGCTGCTGGCGACCCACAGCTTCAATCCATGATCAAAGGTCAGTCCACCCTCGGCGCGCAGTTTGGCGTAGTAGGGGTAGGGATCGGCATGCGTCGCAGCGATGATCGGGTCCATGGTTCACAGCCTTGTGGTCGGGAAAGTGATGCGAGTATCTTCAGTTCGCAGCGACGACGATTCGTCGGGGAGCGAAATATGCACGCAGAACATCTAGACGTCGGCGTATCGCAGGTGGCGGCCGCCATCGCCGAACCGGCACGCACGAAAATCCTCTGCTCACTGATGGACGGCCACGCCCGCACCAGCACTGAATTAGCAGCCGTGGCGGAAGTCAGCGCCTCCACCGCCAGTGCACATCTGGCCAAGCTCAAGGATCTGGCACTGTTGCGCCTGCACGTGCAGGGCCGCCATCGTTATTACAGCCTCGCCGATCAACGCGTAGCCCAGGCGCTGGAAGCGTTGATGGTGATCGGCCAGAACGCCGCACCTAGCTTCAAGCCGCACACCCCGGATCGCCTGCAATTCGCCCGCACCTGCTACGACCACATGGCCGGCACGCTGGCAGTGTTGCTCCACGACCGTTTGCTCGAGGCGGGGTGGCTGGTGGAAACCGATGAGCGCGCTTATCGCTTGAGCGGCACCGGCGACGCGTTGTTTGCGAGCTTGGGGATTGAGGTGCAGGACTTGAGTACCTTGCGCCGCAAGTTTGCTTGCCCGTGCCTGGACTGGAGCATGCGCCGGCCGCATCTGGGCGGTTCGTTGGGCGCGGCGTTGTTGCAGATGGCGTTGAAACGCAAGTGGGTGACGCAGGATCTTGATAGTCGGGCGTTGGCGCTCACCGTGGCGGGGCGAAAGGAAATGGGTAAGCGGTTTGGTCTTGAGTTGCCTTTAGACGCAAAGATCAAAAGATCGCAGCCTGCGGCAGCTCCTACAGTAATCGCGTACACCCGCTAATTCTCGACCCTGCCCAATCCCTGTAGGAGCTGGCGAAGGCTGAGATCCTTTGATCTTGAGCTTCTGCCCGACGAGGTGCGCTTCTGGCACCTTGTAACCCCGTGCTCGGACCTATACTGTATATCCACACAGTAAAGAGCCCGCGCCATGCAAATCATCGACAAGCTCAGCATTCTCGCCGACGCCGCCAAGTACGACGCCTCCTGCGCCAGCAGCGGTGCGCCCAAGCGCAGCTCCGAGGGCAAGAGCGGGTTGGGCTCGACCGATGGCATGGGCATCTGCCATAGCTACACGCCGGACGGCCGTTGCGTGTCGCTGCTGAAAATCCTTCTGACCAATTTCTGTCTCTACGACTGCCAATATTGTGTCAACCGCCGCTCCAGCGATGTGCCGCGTGCACGTTTCACCCCCGAGGAAGTGGTCACGCTGACCCTGGATTTCTACCGGCGCAACTGCGTCAGCGGGCTGTTCCTCAGTTCGGGGATCATCCGTTCGGCGGACTACACCATGGAACAACTGGTGCGCGTGGCGAAGCTGTTGCGCGAGCAGCACGAGTTTCGCGGCTACATTCACCTCAAGACCATTCCCGAGGCCGATCCGGCATTGATCGAGGAGGCGGGGCGTTACGCCGATCGCCTCAGCGTCAATATCGAACTGCCCACCGACGCCAGCCTGCAAACCCTGGCGCCGGAGAAGCAGATCGGTTCGATCAAGCAGGCAATGAACACCATTTACACCGGCGTACAAACGGTGCTCAATGAACCGCGTTCGGCGAAGTTCGCCCCGGCCGGGCAAAGTACGCAAATGATCGTCGGCGCCGATGACACCGACGACAGCACGATCCTGCACAGCGCCCAGTCGCTGTATGGCAACTACCGCTTGCGGCGCGTCTACTATTCGGCCTTCAGCCCGATTCCCGACAGCCCGAAAAGCGTGCCACTGGCCGCGCCACCGCTGATGCGCGAACATCGTTTGTATCAAGCCGATTTCCTCTTGCGCAGCTACGGCTACAGCGCTGACGAGTTGCTCAAGGGCCCGGGCAATCTGGCGCTGGACATCGACCCGAAACTGGCTTGGGCGCTGCAGAATCGCGAAGTGTTTCCGCTGGACCTGAACCGCGCCGAGCCGTCGCTGATCGCACGAATCCCCGGCATCGGTCTGCGTACCACCGAACGTCTGGTGCAATTGCGCCAGCAACGGCGCATCCGCTACGAAGATGTGGCGCGCATGCGTTGTGTGCTGGCCAAGGCCAAGCCGTTCATCATCACCAGCGACTACCACCCGCAACAGGCCGAAGTCACCAGCCACATGCTCTATCAGCAACTGCGCGACCGGCCGCAGCCGCAGCAGATGGGGTTGTGGGGATGATCAATCTCGATTGCGACGACCTGTTCGACACCTGGCGCCAGCAGGCACGCTGGCTGCTCAGCCATGAAGTCGACCCGAGTCTGGTGAGCTGGGCGTCGGAAGGGGTGAGCGATCTGTTTGCCAGTGACGTCTCGGTACCCGAAGGGCAGGGGCCGTTTCAGGCACGCATCCCCCGTGCACTGCTCGACACCCTGGAGCAAGCCGCGCGCTACCGGGGCGACCAGCGCTGGAGTCTGTTGTATGAAGTGCTGTGGCGAGTCAGCCATGGCGATCGCACGGCGATGATGGCCGGCGACAAACTCGGCAGCGAGTTGCAGCGGCGGATCAAGCAGGTGCAGCGCGAAGCCCACCATTTGCATGCGTTCGTGCGTTTCATCGAACGCCCGCAGGATCAGCCAGGCCCGCAATACGTCGCGTGGCACGAACCTGCCCACGACATCCTGCACAGTGCCAGCGAACATTTCATCGGACGCATGGGCCGGCATCGCTGGTTGATCGCCACGCCGCGTGACGGGGTTTATTACGATGGCGAACAGTTGATTCATCAGCGCCAGTGCCCGGTGGAATGGCAGCAACTGGCGCAGAACGTCGATGACCCGCATGGCGAGCTATGGCTGACCTATTACAGCCACATCTTCAATCCGGCGCGGTTGAACGAGAAGGTCATGCAAGGGCATTTGCCGGTGCGGTTCTGGAAGAATCTGCCGGAAGGGGAGTTGATTCCCGGGCTGATTACCCAGGCGCGCACGGGCAAGCAGCAGAACGGACAGGCGAGCGGTATTGCGGGGCGAGGAGGCAAGCGGGTTGTACTAAAGAGCATTGAAACTCGCTCGTCGCTAGAGGAGCGAGGTCCCGGATGAGTGTTTAGCCTCAGTCAATCTCACGATTAGCATGAACAAACTAAGAGCCTGAAAAAACTGTCAGGATCAGAGATCATTCAAGCGTGGCTCTTCTGAAGGGGTAGGCGGGAAAAGATCAGTCAGGCTATTCAACTCTTGTTGGTTTGTCATCCGTCCAATTGAGATGGTAAGAACTCTTGATATATCGTTTGTTTCTCTGCTGGCTGGCGTTCCTCTCATAAATGCCGCTGCTTGCGCTAGAGAATTGAAGGTTTTCGCCCCAATGTTCATGTTTTCGTTTTGAATTATTTTTATCAAAAATAACGACAGTGCGGTTGTCGCTGGCGGAAGGTCTTTGCGATTTATCGCGTAGTTATGTTGAGTTTTAGGCGCTCGGCTAGCGTGTTTCGTTTGGAGAATTGCAGGAGGGAGTTTGAGAAGATCTTTTTTTTGACTTACATCATACAGGCAGGTATAAGCGCCGTCGGCAAAGTAGTTGGTCTGCGCGGAGGCTTGTGCAATAGGCAAGTACGCCTTTTTGTCATAAAGTTTTTTTGCTTGAAAAGCCACAGCCTGTACGCGCTCCCTCTCTCCAGGTAGGTTGGTATGAACAATGATGCCAAAGTCACTGCCTGTTACCTTTTCTCTATTGTTTGCCGAAAGGTCGTGATAGGCGACGTTTACGGGCACCTCCTCGCCATAAAGTTCTTTTGAAAATGAAGTCAGCGAGTCAGAGCAAAAAAGTACGCTGGAGTACATTTTGCTTAGTAAATGCCCTGTTAACCTTTCCTCGTGTGAGTTTTGAGGTAAGTCACGCTCACAAAATTCCAGCTCGGCAAATGCCAATGCAGAGAATATTCCTCTGATAAAAACATTATTAGTTGCTTTGTGGCCCCATAAATAATCTTCGCTTGCCTCTCTGGATTCGCCCAGCAAGTAGCAGGCGCAGGGCGGGATTCCCGCTATTTTTTTCAATAAGCCATCTGAGAGTGGGATTTTTAGTTCATGGCTGAGCAGCTCCGCAACTTCACGAATCTGTTCGCTCTGAGGTACTGTTCCCAAACAAATTGCTTGAGGTGGCAGAAGATTTCCAAAGCCCAATGAACCCGTAACTAGACGATGAAGGCCGCGATTTACAACACTCGGTAAGATGTATCGTTCCATGATGGGGCTTCCGTGCAAGAGGACTTCACGAGTCATTACTTGATCGCGAGTAAAACGGGTGCAGAAGAAATGTGTGTCCTTTAGGGGGCACACATTTCTAGCGATTAACGCGAGAGGATCAAACCTTGACGATCCAGCCCGCTGGCGCTTCGATGTCGCCGGTCTGTACGCCAGTCAGCTCTTTGTAGAGCTTCTGGGTGACCGGGCCGACTTCGGTTTCGCTGTGGAACACGTGCAGGTGGTCGTTGTAACTGATCCCGCCGATCGGGGTGATCACCGCCGCGGTACCGCAGGCGCCGGCTTCCTTGAAGTCCGACAGTTTGTCGATCAGCACGTCGCCTTCAATCACTTCCAGACCCAGACGGGTTTTCGCCAGTTCGATCAGCGACAGACGGGTGATGCCTGGCAGCACGGACGGCGAGTTCGGGGTGATGAACTTGTTGTCGTGGGTGATACCGAAGAAGTTGGCCGAACCGACTTCCTCGATCTTCTTGTGAGTCAGCGGATCCAGGTAGATGGCGTCAGCGAAGTGCGCTTTCTTGGCCTGGGAGCCCGGCATCAGGCTGGCGGCATAGTTGCCACCGACCTTGGCCGCACCAGTGCCTTGTGGGGCGGCGCGGTCGAAGCTGGAAATCTGGAAGTTGTGCGGGGTCAGACCGCCCTTGAAGTAGGCGCCGACCGGGATCGCGAACACCGAGAAGATGAACTCCGGCGCGGTGCGCACGCCGATGTTGTCACCCACGCCGATCACGAACGGACGCAGGTACAGCGCGCCGCCGGTGCCGTAGGGCGGGATGAAGCGCTCGTTGGCGCAAACCACTTCCTTGCACGCTTCGATGAACTGCTCGGTCGACACGTGCGGCATCAGCAGGCGAGCGCAGCTGCGCTGCATGCGCGCGGCGTTCTGGTCGGGACGGAACAGGTTGATCGAGCCGTCCTTGCAACGATAAGCCTTCAGGCCTTCGAAGCACTGCTGGCCATAGTGAAGGGCAGTCGAGCCTTCGCTGATGTGCAGCACGTTGTCTTCGGTCAGGGTGCCTTTGTCCCACTCGCCATTGCGAAAGTACGACAGATAGCGTTTGTCGGTCTTGATGTAGTCAAAACCCAGCTTGTCCCAATTGATGCTCTCGTTACCCATGACACCCTCTATCACTGAACAACCGTCGAAACGGTTCAAGGCTTCTGACGTTTTTTTGGATGGGCACAACAATACTTCATTCTTGAGCGGTTTCGCAGCCCGGACTATCGGATGACAGACAGATAATTCCGGTTGCGCCTGAGAATTCGCGAGCAGGCTCGCTCCCACATTTGAAATGCATTCCCATTGTGGGAGCGAGCCTGCTCGCGAAGGGGCCATTACAGCCACCCACCATCACAGGTGCAACGCATGCCCCAAAGCACGCAACGCCGCTTCCTGCACCGCTTCACCCAGGGTCGGATGCGCATGAATAGTGCCGCCAATGTCTTCCAGGCGCGCACCCATTTCCAGGCTTTGCGCGAACGCGGTCGACAACTCCGACACGCCAACCCCGACCGCCTGCCAGCCGACAATCACATGATTGTCACGACGTGCGACCACCCGCACGAAGCCGCTTTTTGATTCCAGGGTCATCGCCCGGCCATTGGCAGCGAACGGGAAGCTGGAAACGATGCAGTCCAGCCCGGCAGCCTTGGCTTCGTCCGGGGTCTGGCCGACCACCACCAGTTCCGGTTCGGTGAAGCACACGGCGGCGATGGCGGTCGGGTTGAATTCGCGGGATTTGCCGCTGATCAGCTCGGCCACCATTTCGCCCTGAGCCATGGCGCGGTGCGCGAGCATCGGTTCGCCGCTCAGGTCGCCGATGGCGTAGACGTTGCGCATGCTGGTCTGGCAGCGGCTGTCGATCTTGATCGCGGAGCCGTTCATGTCCAGGTTCAGCGCTTCAAGGTTCCAGCCCTGCGTATTCGGCTTGCGCCCGACCGCCACCAGCACCTGATCGGTTTCCAGATTGAGGGTGTCGCCGTTCGGGTCACGCACCTGCAAGGTGCCGTCGAAACCCAGCACGCTGTGCTTGAGATAGAGCTTCACGCCCAGTTGCTTCAGTGCTTCGTGGACCGGTTGGGTCAGCTCGGCATCGTAGGCCGGCAGGATACGATCCTGCGCCTCGACCACGCTGACCTCGGCGCCGAGCTTGCGGTAAGCAATTCCCAGCTCCAGACCGATGTAACCGCCGCCGACCACCACCAGACGTTTGGGCACGGACTTCGGTGCCAGCGCTTCGGTGGAGGAGATGATCGGCCCGCCGATTGGCAGGATCGGCAGGTTGACGCTGGTCGAACCGGTGGCCAGCACCAGATGTTCGCACTGGATCCGCGTATCGCCGACTTCCACGGTTTTGCCGTCGATGACTTTGGCCCAGCCATTGATGACCTGGACCTTGTTCTTTTTCAGCAGTGCGGCGACGCCGGTGGTCAGGCGATCAACGATGCCGTCCTTCCACTCGACGCTCTTGCTGATGTCGAGGGTTGGCGCCGAAACGCTGATACCCAGCGCAGAATGCTGACTGTGATGTTGTGTCTGGTGAAACTGCTCGGCCACGTGAATCAACGCTTTGGACGGAATGCAGCCGATGTTCAGGCAAGTGCCACCCAGCGATTGGCCTTCGACCAGAATCGTCGAAATGCCCAGTTGTCCGGCGCGAATCGCCGTGACGTAACCGCCGGGGCCGCCGCCGATGATCAGCAGCGTGGTGTTCAAGGTTTGCATGGCGTCACTCCACAAACAGGGTCGCGGGTTGTTCGATCAAGCCACGAATGGCCTGGATGAAGAGCGCCGCGTCCATGCCGTCGACCACGCGGTGATCGAAGGAGCTGGAGAGGTTCATCATCTTGCGGATCACCACCTGGCCTTTGATGACCATTGGCCGTTCGACGATTTTGTTCACGCCGACGATGGCCACTTCCGGCAGGTTCAGCACCGGGGTGCTGACGATGCCGCCCAGCGCACCGAGGCTGGTCAGGGTGATGGTCGAACCAGACAATTCGTCGCGGCTGGCCTTGCCATTGCGTGCGGCATTGGCCAGACGCGAGATTTCCGCGGCGCTGTCCCACAGGCTGCGCGCTTCGGCGTGACGCACCACCGGCACCATCAGGCCCACATCGCTTTGCGTGGCGACACCGACATGCACTGCGCCGAGGCGGGTGATGACCTGGGCTTCGTCGTCGTAACGGGCGTTCATCTGCGGGAAGTCACGCAGGGCGACGACCAGTGCGCGGACCAGGAATGGCAGCAAGGTCAACTTGCCACGGCTGGCGCCGTGTTTTTCATTCAGATGCGAGCGCAGTTCTTCAATGGCGGTGACGTCGATTTCTTCGACGTAGCTGAAGTGCGCGGCACGCCGAGTGGCGTCCTGCATGCGCTGGGCGATCTTGCGGCGCATGCCGATAACCTGAATCTGTTCTTCATCGTGACGCTGGGCGTACGCGGCGGTTGCCGGTGCCGAAGCGTTTGATTGACCTTGGGCCAAATAAGCGTCGAGGTCTTCGTGCAGCACACGACCGGCCGGGCCAGTGCCGCGTACCAGACGCAGCTGAATGCCCAGATCCAGCGCATGTTTGCGCACGGCCGGCGAAGCCAGCGGACGTTCATCAGCCTCGCGGGCAACCATCGGGCCCTGGCAAACCGGTGCGGAACGCGGTGCAGCAGCGGCGGCAGGTTTGCTCTCGACTGCGGCTTCAACTTTCAGCGCAGCAGGTGCCTCGTTCGTAGCAACCGGTGCTGGTGCGGCGGATTCCTTCAGGTTTCCGGCGCCTTCAACTTCGATGCTGATCAGCACACTGCCAACCGCCATCACTTCGCCCGGCTGACCGCCAAGCGCAATCACCTTGCCGTGCACCGGCGATGGAATATCAACCATTGCCTTGTCGGTCATCACGTCCGCCAGCACCTGGTCTTCAACCACCAGGTCGCCGACCTTGACGTGCCACTGCGACAGTTCGACTTCTGCGATGCCTTCGCCGATGTCCGGCATCTTGATAACGTGCGTGCCCATTCAGACCTCCATGACCCGTTTCAACGCCGCGCCCACTCGGGACGGCCCTGGGAAATACGCCCACTCTTGCGCGTGCGGGTAGGGGGTGTCCCAACCGGTAACGCGTTCGATCGGCGCTTCCAGGTGATGGAAGCAGTGCTCTTGCACCAGCGACACCAGCTCGGCGCCAAAACCGCAGGTACGGGTGGCTTCGTGCACCACCACGCAGCGACCGGTTTTCTTCACCGACTTGACGATGGTTTCCAGATCCAGCGGCCACAGGCTGCGCAGGTCGATGACTTCGGCGTCAACGCCACTTTCTTCAGCGGCAACTTGCGACACGTACACGGTGGTGCCGTAGGTCAGCACGGTCACGTCCTTGCCCGGACGGGTGATCGCGGCGACGTCCAGCGGCACGGTGTAGTAACCGTCCGGCACTTGGGCCTGCGGGTGTTTCGACCACGGGGTTACCGGACGGTCGTGGTGGCCGTCGAACGGGCCGTTGTACAGGCGTTTCGGCTCAAGGAAGATCACCGGGTCATCGTTTTCGATGGAGGCGATCAGCAGGCCTTTGGCGTCATAAGGATTGGACGGCATCACGGTGCGCAGACCACAGACCTGAGTGAACATCGCCTCGATGCTCTGGCTGTGGGTCTGGCCGCCGTAGATCCCGCCGCCGCACGGCATGCGCAGTGTCATCGGCGCGGTGAACTCGCCGGCCGAGCGATAACGCAGACGGGCGGCTTCGGAAATGATCTGATCGGAAGCGGGGTAGACATAGTCGGCGAACTGAATCTCGGCCACCGGACGCAAGCCGTAGGCGCCCATGCCCACTGCAACACCGACGATGCCGCTTTCGGAGATTGGCGCGTCGAATACCCGCGAGGTGCCGTACTTGGTCTGCAGGCCTTCGGTGCAACGGAACACGCCGCCGAAGTAGCCGACGTCCTGCCCGAACACCACCACATTGTCGTCACGCTCAAGCATCACATCCATGGCCGAGCGCAGGGCCTGGATCATGGTCATGGTGGTCGTGGTCATGGCGGTTTCCAACTGAATATTGTTGTTGTGATCGTTCATGTCAGATCCCCAACTGCTGACGCTGGCGCTTCAAGTGCTCCGGCATCTCTTTGTAGACGTCTTCGAACATGGTCGCGGCGCTAGGAATCTGCCCGCCGGCGAGGGTGCCGTACTGTTCGGCTTGTTTCTGCGCGGCAATCACTTCGGCTTCAAGCTCGGCGCTGACGGCGGCGTGCTCTTCTTCCGACCAGTGGCCGACCTTGATCAGGTGCTGCTTCAGGCGGGCAATCGGGTCGCCCAGCGGGAAGTGGCTCCAGTCGTCGGCAGGCCGGTATTTGGATGGATCGTCGGAGGTCGAGTGCGGGCCGGCGCGGTAGGTGACCCATTCGATCATGGTCGGGCCGAGGTTGCGCCTGGCGCGTTCGGCAGCCCAGGCGGAAGCGGCGTAGACCGCGTAGAAGTCGTTGCCATCGACTCGCAGCGAGGCGATGCCGCAACCGACGCCGCGTCCGGCGAAAGTGGTGGCTTCACCGCCGGCGATAGCCTGGAAGGTCGAGATCGCCCATTGGTTGTTGACCACGTTGAGGATCACCGGCGCGCGGTAAACGTGAGCGAAGGTGAGGGCGGTGTGGAAGTCCGATTCGGCGGTGGCGCCGTCACCGATCCACGCCGAGGCGATTTTCGTGTCGCCCTTGATCGCCGAGGCCATGCCCCAGCCGACGGCTTGAATGAACTGGGTGGCGAGGTTGCCGGAGATGGTGAAGAAACCGGCGTCCTTGACCGAGTACATGATCGGCAACTGCCGGCCCTTGAGCGGATCGCGCTCGTTGGACAGCAGTTGGCAGATCAGGTCAACCAGTGGCACTTCGCGGGCCATCAGAATGCTTTGCTGGCGGTAGGTCGGGAAGCACATGTCGTCGATGTTCAAGGCCAGGGCCTGGGCGCTGCCGATGGCTTCTTCGCCAAGGCTCTGCATGTAGAACGACATTTTTTTCTGGCGCTGGGCGACCACCATGCGGTTGTCGTAGATCCGCGTCTTGAGCATGGCGCGCATGCCCTTGCGCAGGATCTCGACCGGCACATTTTCAGCCCAGGGGCCGAGGGCGTTGCCCTGGTCGTCGAGCACACGAATCAGCCCACGCGCCAGGTCGGCGGTGTCGGCGGGTTCTACGTCAATGGAGGGTTTGCGCACCGTGCCGGCATCGGTCAGATGCAGGTAGGAGAAGTCGGTTTTGCAGCCTGGGCGGCCCGAGGGTTCAGGGACGTGCAGACGCAGCGGTTCATACGCTTGGGTCATGGCTTCTACGCTCGATCTTGTGAATTTCTTGTAGTGAGCTGGCAATCATTCTTGGGTGAAAGAAATCTTGTCCTACAACAATCATAGGCCCGGGCAAGAAGAATATTTCTCTCTGTTTCGTTGCGCTGGAGACGATTTGCAGATAGAAATTCTGCATAAACTTAAAAAACAGGTGGTTTTGTCTCATGCGCAAACTGGACCGTACCGACATCGGCATTCTCAACAGCCTTCAGGAGAACGCGCGCATCACCAACGCCGACCTCGCACGCTCGGTGAACCTGTCGCCGACGCCGTGTTTCAACCGGGTCAAGGCGATGGAAGAATTAGGCCTGATTCGCGAGCAGGTGACGCTGCTGGATGCCGATCTGCTGGGGCTGCATGTGAACGTGTTCATTCACGTCAGCCTCGAGAAACAGGTCGAGGAAGCGTTGCAGCATTTCGAAGAGGCGATTTCCGATCGCCCCGAGGTGATGGAGTGCTACCTGATGGCCGGCGACCCGGACTATCTGATCCGGGTGCTGGTGCCGACGATTCAGGCGCTGGAGCGGTTCATGATGGACTTTCTGACCAAGGTGCCGGGGGTGGCGAATATCCGCTCGAGTTTTGCCTTGAAGCAGGTGCGCTACAAGACGGCGTTGCCGTTGCCGGCGAATGGGTTGACCCTCGGGTCCTGAAGATCAAAAGATCGCAGCCTTCGTCAGCTCCTACACAGAGCACGCATAAACCGTGTTCCTGTAGGAGCTGCCGAAGGCTGCGATCTTTTGCTTCTAGAGCTTGTTGATCGGCACTTTCAAATAAACCACACCATTGTCCTCGGCGGGCGGCATGTTCCCCGCCCGCACATTCACCTGAATCGCCGGCAACAGCAGCGTCGGCATGCCCAGCCCGGCGTCACGCTTTGTCCGCATTTCGACAAACGCCGCTTCATCAATCCCGTCATGCACATGAATATTGCTCTTGCGCTGTTCGCCAACGGTGGTCTGGCATTGCGCAGCGCGGCCCTCGGGCGGGTAGTCGTGGCAGACGTAGAGTTTGACGCTGGCGGGGAAGGCCAGCAGTTTGTGGATCGAGTTGAACAGTTGGTGCGCGTTGCCGCCGGGGAAGTCGCAGCGGGCGGTGCCGACGTCTGGCATGAACAGCGTGTCGCCGACCAGAATCTGTTCGCCATCGATCAGGTAGGCCATGTCAGCCGGGGTGTGACCGGGGACGTGCAGGGCGGTGGCGTTGAGGTTGCCGATCTTGAACGATTCGTTCGGCGCGAACAGGTGATCGAACTGCGAGCCGTCGACGCAGAATTCCGGTTCCAGATTGAATAGCGCCTTGAACACGTTCTGCACTTTGCTGATCGACTGGCCGATCGCAATCTTGCCGCCCAGCTCGCGGCGCAGGTACGGCGCGGCGGACAGGTGGTCGGCGTGGGCGTGGGTTTCCAGCAGCCATTGCACCTGCAAGTGGTGTTCTCGGACGAAGGTGATGATTTTGTCGGCCTGCGCGGTGCAGGTGCGACCGGCAGCGCCGTCGTAATCGAGTACCGGATCGACGATTGCACACTGCCCGCCATCGGCTTCATAGACCACGTAGCTGTAGGTCGAGGAGGCGGGGTCGAGGAAAGCTTCAATCTGCGCGGGCATGGTCACCAACCTGAACCAGGGAAATGGGTTGCAACACTTTATCTAAAAACATAATGTTCGCAGCTTAAGTGACGTTGAAGGCATCGTGCAAATGCAATCCAGTCTGACCGAATGTGAAGTCGCCCAGTTGCGGGCGTCCGCCTCCAAGGCCTGCGCGCTGCTCAAGGCGCTGGCCAATGAGGATCGCCTGTTGATCCTGTGCCAGTTGACCCAGGGCGAGCGCAATGTCGGCGAACTGGAAAAAATGACCGGCGTGCGCCAGCCGACCCTGTCCCAGCAGCTGGGCATCCTGCGCGATGAAGGGCTGGTGGCGACTCGTCGTGAAGGCAAATACATCTTTTACGGTCTGGCCAGTCCTGAAGTGATTCAGGTGATGAAGACCCTGTCCGGGTTGTATTGCGGAGCGGTGCTGAAAAGCCTGGGCCATCAATAAATGTCAGCCACCACACAATCTCTGTAGGAGTGAGCCTGCTCGCGATAGCGGTGTATCAGCCAACATCTTCATAGACTGACATACCGCTATCGCGAGCAGGCTCACTCCTACAATGGATTTGTGCGATGGCCGGAAATCCTTGCATGCAGCAATAAGGAACAAGCAATGAACGATCAACACTGGGGCCCATCCATCAGTGCCGATATCGTGGTCATCGGCGGCGGCACCGCCGGCATCGGCTTCGTCGCCAGTCTGCTCAAGCGTGATCCCACTCTAAAAGTCACCGTGATCGAGCCAAGCGCCCAGCACTACTACCAACCGGCGTGGACGCTGGTCGGCGGTGGCGCCTACGACGTCAAGGACACCGTGCGGCCGATGAGCAAAGTGATGCCGCGTCAGGCCACCTGGATTCAGGCGGCGGTGACTGGCATCGATCCCGATCAGCGCCAGTTGACCCTCAACGATCAGCGCACCGTCACTTACCAGAACCTGATCGTCTGCCCCGGCCTGCGTCTGGCCTGGGAGAAGATCGAAGGCCTGCAGGAAAGCCTCGGTCAGCACGGCGTAACGTCCAACTACAGCTATCAGCACTCGCAGTACACCTGGGATCAGGTGCAGAAACTGCGCGGCGGCAAGGCGTTGTTCACCCAGCCGGCGATGCCGATCAAATGCGCCGGCGCGCCGCAGAAGGCGTTGTACCTGTCGTGCGATCACTGGCGTAAAACCGGCGTCCTGAACAAGGTCGAGGTTGAATTCAACCTGGCCGGCGCCGCGTTGTTCGGTGTCGCCACCTTCGTCCCGCCACTGATGAAGTACATCGAAAAGTACAACGCGCAACTGGCCTTCAACTCCAACCTGGCCAAGGTCGACGGCCCGGCGAAAACCGCGTGGTTCGAGATCAAGGACGCCGACGGCAACCTCACCACACAGGCGAAAACCTTCGATCTGCTGCACGTGGTGCCGCCGCAAGTCTCGCCGGATTTCATCGCCCAGAGTCCGCTGGCCGACGCTGCTGGCTGGTGCGAAGTCAATCCGCACAGCCTGCAACATCCGCGTTACCCCGAGGTGTTCGGCCTCGGTGATATCTGCGGCACCAGCAATGCGAAAACCGCTGCGGCGGTGCGCAAGCAGATTGTGGTGGTCGCGGAAAATCTACTGGCCGTGCGCAAGCAACAACCGCTGCCACTGAAGTACGACGGCTACGGTTCGTGCCCGCTGACGGTGGAGAAGGGCAAGGTGATCCTCGCCGAGTTCGGGTACGGCGGGAAGTTGCTGCCGACCTTCGCCCTCGATGCGACCGTGCCGCGCCGCTCGGCGTGGTTCCTCAAGGCGACGCTGCTGCCGTGGTTCTACTGGAACGGCATGCTCAAGGGCCGCGAGTGGCTGACCGGTTTGTCCAAAGTCGACTGAGAACTCCCTATGCTGCTGGCAAGTCTGTTTGGCGTATTGATGGGGCTGATTCTCGGGCTGACCGGGGCGGGTGGCGGAATTCTCGCGGTGCCGGCGCTGGTGCTTGGCCTCGGCTGGAGCATGACCCAGGCCGCGCCCGTGGCGTTGTTCGCCGTCGGTAGTGCGGCGGCAGTCGGGGCGATCGACGGTTTGCGCCATGGTCTGGTGCGCTACCGCGCGGCGCTGCTGATCGCCGCGCTTGGCGCGGTGTTTTCGCCGCTGGGCATCTATTTTGCGCACCAGTTGCCGGAGAAGATCCTGATGATCCTCTTCAGTCTGCTGATGGTCATGGTGGCCTGGCGCATGCTGCGCCGTGAGCGTGCGCAAGAGGGGCCGAGCGACCACGGCCACGCGAGCTGGGGGCAGAAAAACTGCATGCTCAATGAGCAGACCGGTCGTTTCGACTGGACCGCCAAATGCACCGCGACCCTCGCGGCGCTGGGGGCGGTGACCGGCGTGGTTTCGGGCTTGCTTGGCGTCGGCGGTGGCTTCCTGATCGTGCCGGCGTTCAAGCAACTGACCGATGTGCAGATGCGCGGGATCGTGGCGACGTCGCTGATGGTGATCAGCCTGATTTCGGCGATTGGCGTGATCGGCTCCTTCCATGCCGGAGTGCGCATCGACGCTCAAGGTGCGGCGTTTATCGTGGCCAGCATCGTCGGCATGATCATCGGCCGCAAACTCTGCGCGCGGGTGCCGGCGCGGACGTTGCAGGTCGGGTTTGCCAGCGTGTGTCTGGTGGTGGCGGGGTATATGTTGTTGCGTGCCTGAATGTTGGCAGATCAAAAGATCGCAGCCTTCGGCAGCTCCTACAGGAATCGCATTCCCATGCAGGAGCTGTCGAGTGAAACGAGGCTGCGATCTTTCAGGCTGTTACAACACCAAGTGCGGTAGCCACAGGGAAATGGCGGGGATGTAAGTCACCAGCATCAACACCAGGAACAGCACCGCATAGAACGGCAGCAGCGCTTTCACGGTGCTCTCGATACTGACCTTGCCCACCGCCGAGCCGACAAACAGCACCGCGCCCACCGGCGGTGTTATCAGCCCGATCCCGAGGTTGACCAGCATGATCATGCCGAACTGCACTGGATCGACACCGATGCCGAGAATCACCGGCATCAGGATCGGCGTCAGAATCAGAATCAGCGGCGCCATGTCCATCACCGTGCCGAGCAACAGCAGCATGACGTTGATGCACATCAGGATCACGTAACGGTTGTCCGACAGGGTCAGGAACAGCGTGGTGATTTTCGCCGGAATCTGCATCAGGGTCATGATGTAGCCGAAGCTCGCGGCGAAACCGATCAGGATCATCACGATGGAAATGGTGCGTACCGTGCGGTGCATCAGCTTCGGCAGTTCACGCCACTTGTAGTCGCGGTAGATGAACATGGTCACGAAGAACGACCACAACACGGCGATGGCCGCCGATTCCGTGGCGGTGAAGATCCCCGAGAGGATGCCGCCGAGGATGATCACCATCGCCATCAGGCCCCAGAGGGCTTCGCCGACGATTTTCAACGCCTGGCGCATCGGGATGACTTCACCCTTGGGGTAGTCGCGTTTTTTCGCGAAGATCAGGCACAGCACCATCAGGCAGGCGCTCATCAGCAACCCCGGCACGATGCCCGCCATGAACAGCGAGGCAATCGAAACCGTACCACCGGCGGCCAGGGAGTAGAGCACCGAGTTATGGCTTGGCGGCGTGAGCAGGGCTTGCACCGAGCCGCTGACGGTCACCGCGGTGGAGAAATCCCGTGGATAGCCCTTGCGTTCCATTTCCGGAATCAGCACCGAACCCACCGACGCGGTGTCGGCCACCGAGGAACCGGAGATCGCGCCGAAGAAGGTCGAGGCGACAATGTTGACCAGCGACAGGCCACCGCGCACGAAACCCACCAGCACCCCGGCACACGCCACCAAACGCCGCGACATGCCGCCCTCGGCCATGATCGCGCCGGCCAGGACGAAGAACGGAATGGCCAGCAGCGAGAACTTGTTCACCCCCGACGCGACCTGGATCATCACCGCCTGGAACGGGATGTCGATCCACCATGCACCGATCAGCGCGGCGGCGCCCAGCGCATAGGCGACTGGCATGCCGATGAGGATCAACAGGATAAAACTGCCCAGCAGAATCAGAGCGTCCATTAAGCGCCACCTTCACTTTCTTCAACCAGATCGAACTGCACGACCCGCCGTTTGCTCTGGTCACCGAGCAAGAGTTTTTCCAGGACGAAAACCAGCGTCAGCAAGCCGCCCACGGGAATCGGCAGATAGGTCACGCCAACCCGCAGATCGGGCAGGGCTGCCATGAACTGATTCCAGGTGGACAGGCACAACTTGGCGCCCCAGATGGTCATGAAAATGCAGATCGACGCCATGAGCAGTTGCGAGAATATCGCCGCCGCAGATCTCAGCCGGGGTGGCATACGGTCGGTGAGCATGGCCACGGCCATGTGCGCGCCGGCGCGGTAACTGGCGGCGGCACCGATGAAGGTGAACACCATCATCAGCAGGATCGCCGTCGGCTCTGGCCAGCTCGAACCGGTGCCCAGCACGTAGCGGGCGAAGACGCCCCAGGGAATCATCAGGGAAATCGCCAGGACGGAAAGGCCGGCGACCCAGATGCACGTCATGTAGATCTTGTCGTTGATACGCAGCAGTAGATTCTTCATCGGGTTCCACCGTAACCGGGCGCGCCTGAGTGATCAGGTGCGCCGGGCCTGGTTAATGAGGACGGGGCGGGAGGCGTTACTGCACGGCTTCGATTTTCTTGATCAGGTCGGCGTACTTCGCACCGTACTTTTCCCGCACCGGTGCGGTGGCGTCGTAGAAGGGTTTCTTGTCGACCTCGATGAACTCGACGCCAGCGGCCTTGAGTTTTTCTTCGCTGGCAGCGGACTTCTTGTCCCACAGCACGCGCTCTTCAGCCTGGGCAGCCTTGGCGGCGGTCTTGACCAGCGCCTGTTGTTCCGGGGTGAGTTTTTCCCAGGTGATTTTCGACATCACAATCGGCTCTGGCAGGATCAAGTGACCGGTCAGGCTGTAGAACTTGGCGTTCTGGAAGTGGTTGTGTTCGAGGAGGGTCGGCGGGTTGTTTTCCGCGCCGTCGATTACGCCGGTCTGCAAGGCGCTGAAGATTTCCCCGGTGTCCATGGCGATACCGTTACCGCCCATGGCGTTCATCATGTCGATGAACATCGGGTTGCCCTGGACACGAATCTTCATGCCCTTGAGGTCTTCGAGCTTGCGTACCGGTTTTTTGGTGTAGACGTTGCGCGTGCCGCCGTCCATCCAGGCCAGGGCCACGAGGCCGAATTCGGAGTTGGTGATTTTATCGAGAATCTCGTCGCCCACTGCGCCGTCGATGACGTTACGCATGTGTTGATGGTCGCGGAAGATGAACGGCATGTTGAACACGTTCACGTCCGGCACTACCGGGCCGACGATACCCAGGCTGACGCGAGACAGCTGTACCGCGCCGACTTGCATCTGCTCGATGACTTCCTTTTCTGAGCCCAGCACGCCGCCGGGAAAGTATTGGAAGGTCAGCTCGCCGTTGGTCTCCTTGGTCAGGGTCTTGCCCATGTTTTCTTCGGCCACCACGGTGGGATAACCGGCGGGATGGATGTCAGCGAATTTGAGTTGCAGGGCCTGGGCGGCACCAGTGAAGGTGAACATCAGCGGGAGTGCAGCGGCCAGCAAGGTGCGTTTGAAGTTCATGGGGGCGAGTCTCCAGTCTTGTTATTGTTGTGTTCAAGGCGCAGCGGTGCAGCAGAGGCGGGTGTTACAGGGAATCGTCGAACAGCGGTTCTTCCAGGCCTTTGACCCCGGGGTTGAGGGCGAACACGCCGCCGGCCAGGGATTGCGGATCGCGGTCGTCGCCGGGACGAATCGAGGTCACGAAGAGGGTGTCCATGCGGCTGCCGCCGAAGGCACACATCGTCGGTTTCTTCACCGGCACTTCCAGCGAGAAATCGAGGCGTCCGTCCGGGGCAAAACGGTGAATCAGGCCGGCGTCGTTGGCGCAGATCCAGTAGCAGCCTTCGGCATCCACGGCAGCGCCATCCGGCCGGCCGGGGAAGTGCTTCATGTCAACGAAGATCCGCCGATTCGATGGTGTGCCGGTCTCGGTGTCGTAATCGAAGGCCCAGATCAATTGCACGTCTGGATGTGAATCCGACAGGTACATCGTCTTGCCGTCAGGGCTGAAGCCGAGGCCGTTGGGCACGATGAAGCCGTCGAGTTGCGCTTCGATCACACCAGACTGCCCGGCGCCGTAGCGGTAGAGCCGGCCTTCGGATGCGTTCAGGCCCATGTTCAGCACCATGCTGCCAGCCCAGAATCGGCCTTGGCGGTCGCAGCGACCATCGTTGAGGCGCATGTCTGCTCGGCTGTGCTCGACGGTGGCGAGCCATTCGCTGTCGAGGCTGCCATCGCTGTGCGGGTGCAGATGAAAAAAGCCGCTCTCCAAGCCGGCAACCCAGCCGCCACCGCTGTGACGGGCGATGCAGGCGAGCATCTGCGGGGTTTTCCAGGCATGCACATGGCCGGTGTCAGCGCTCCAGCGTTGCAGCCCGCCGTTGGGAATATCGACCCAATACAGCGCGTTTTCCTGCGGCACCCAGACCGGGCTTTCGCCCACGGCGTTGCGCGCATCGACGATCAATTCGGCTTGCATACTCATTCCTTTGCGTCGTTGGCAGAGTGTTCAGTCGCCGAAGGGGCCGGCCGCGACGAACGCGCCGCCCTGATAGACCCGCGCCGGGTCATCGGCGGCGGGCATTGGCTGCGCTTCGACTTTTTCGCGGAACACTTCGGAGTTGTCCTTGGCTTCAAAACCGAGGTGGCTGGCGAAGCGGTTGTCCCACCAGACGTCCTTGTTGGCGGACATTCCATAGACCACGGTATGGCCCACGTTTGGCGTGTACAGCGCGCGTTCGAGCAATTGCGTGAGGTCGTCGAAACTCAGCCAGGTGTGCATCATTCGGCGGTTCTGCGGCTCGGGAAATGAGGAGCCGATGCGGATGCTGACGGTCTCGATGCCGTAGCGATCGAAGTAGAAACTGGCCATGTCTTCGCCGTAGGACTTGGACAATCCGTAGTAGCCGTCGGGGCGGCGGGCGCAGTTGGCGTCGAGCGGCTCGTCCTGTTTGTAGAAGCCGATGACGTGGTTGGAACTGGCGAAGATCACTCGCTTCACACCATGGCGGCGTGCAGCTTCGTAGATGTGAAATACGCCGCAAATGTTGGCGCCGAGGATTTCTTCGAAGGGCCGCTCCACGGAGACACCGCCGAAGTGCAGGATTGCGTCGACGCCTTCGACCAGTTGGTGCACTGCCTGTTTGTCGGCAAGGTCGCAGGGGACGATTTCTTCGCGATCATCAATGGCTGGGGCGAGGGCGGCGATGTCCGACAGGCGCAGGACACGGGCATAAGGGCGCATACGTTCGCGCAGGACTTTGCCCAGGCCACCGGCAGCGCCGGTCAGCAGCAGACGGTTGAACGGGGCGCGGGGAGTAGAGGTAGACGTCATGGCAATCCCTTACACGTTGTTATTAGGTTTGTTGTAGGTTGTCGTATGACTGCGCTGAAGTATCGGTAGGGTTTCCGGAACTTGTCAACGCGACTTTTGGGCTAAATGACGGAAGGGGCTCATTCACTTTTCAATCACCGCGACGCCTTCGTTGAACTGCAATCCCCCTGTGGGAGCGGGCTTGCTCGCGAAAGCGGTGTGTCATTGAAAGATGAATTGACTGACCCGACGCATTCGCGAGCAAGCCCGCTCCCACAGGGAAACCCGGTGTGAGGACTGGCTTTACAACAACGAAATCGGATAGCTGACAAAGACCCGGTTCTCGTCGAACTCATTGGTGCTGAAGTCCCGGCGTATCGTCGCGTTGCGCCATCTCACGTTGAGGTTTTTCAGCGGCCCGCTCTGCACGGTGTATCCCAGTTCCGACTCGCGACCCCATTCCTTGCCGTCGGTGATCGTCCCGGTGTGCACGTTGTCGCCGCTGATGTAACGGTTCATCAGGGTCAGGCCGGGAATGCCGAGGGCAACGAAGTTGTAGTCATGCCGCAACTGCCAGGAGCGCTCTTTGGCGTTGTCATAACTGGCGTTGTAGCTGTCGTTGGCCAGGGTGCCGCCGCTGGTGCCGTTGACCCGCATCCACGCGTCATCGCCGCTGAGTTTTTGCAGGCCGACATAGAAGGTGTTACCGCCATAGCGGGCCGACAGCATGGCAAATGCAGTCTTGTTATCGAGGTCGCCGGCCTGGGCGCTGCCGTCTTCCTTGCCAGTGAAGAACCCGAGGTTGGCGCCCAGCGTCCAGTCGCCCAGCGGTTGGCTGTGGCTGAGGTTGAAATACTGCTGCTGGTAGATGTCGCTGAGTTCGGCGTACCACACGCCGACCAGAGTGCGCTTGTCGTTGAAGGTGTACTCGCCGCCGCCGAAGTTGAAACGGTCGGAGGTGAAGGCGCCGCGGCCGTTCATCGACATGTCTTCCATGCTGGCATCGTTGCGCGGGCTGTTGCCACGGAACTGCCCACCGTAGAGGGTCAGGCCGTTGATTTCGGTGGAGGTGATCTGGCCACCGCGAAAGGTCTGCGGCAACGAGCGGCCATCGTCCGAGCGCAGGATCGGCAGCACCGGCATCCATTCGCCAACCTTCAATTCGGTCTTCGACACCTTGGCCTTCAGCGCCACGCCGAGGCGACCGAAGTTGTCCGCCGGACGCCCGTCATCGTGAATCGGCAACAGTTGCGTACCGCCGGTGCCCTTGCCGCCATCGAGTTTTTGCGAATACATCCCCAGTACATCGAGACCGAAGCCGACGGTGCCTTGGGTGAAGCCGGATTTGGCATCAAGGATGAAGTTTTGCGTCCACTCTTCAGCCTTGCCCTGCGGGTAGTTCGGGTTGACGAAGTTGCGATTGAAGTAGGCGTTGCGCAGGTTCAGCGTGGCTTTGCTGTCTTCGAGGAAGCCTTCGGCGTCGGCGCTCATCGGCAAAACCAGGGCGAGGCTGCTGCAGCCGATCAAACTCAGGGTGGAACACGGGCGGGGGAAGGAAATACGGGACGTGCGAACGGAATTGCAGACGAGTGTGCTCACTGTGACGCTCCCTGTTGTTGTTTTTATTATTTGTCATACGTCGTCGTACAACATGGTTGCGGATAGTTGCGAGGTTTTCCGTAAAAGTCAACAGGGCTTTTTACGATTATTTTGCGCGAGGTGGCAGCCCTCCAAATGCTGCGAAGAGGGCTGTTTTCGGCGGGTTTACCGGTTATAGAGCGCCTCTGTGTTGTCGATCAGCGGGTTTTTCTCGGTCAGGACGATCCGGGCGATCTGGTCCTTACGCATGAATGTCACTTTTGGATGGGACTGCGCATAGCGGATAAAACGTTCCATCGCCTCGACCATCGCCGGGGTGCCGCCGATGCGGTCGTGCAGGCTCACCGACATCATCCGCCGCTTGCTCGCGCCTTCCGCGTACAGGCGATCAAATTCCAGCACCAATTGCTGATAGAACTGCTCGGCGGAGAAATGCCGACCCTCGATCAACACGATGTCGTTGTTGCGCAAGGTATACGGCACCACGGCGAATTTGCGCCCACGGACCATGGTCACGAACGGTTCGTCGCGGCTGACATCATCGATGTGGTAGCTGAAGTTGAGGTCTTGCAGGACCTTCAGCGTGTTGGGGCTGCGCCGCAACCAGTTGGCGTTGTAGCCCACCGAGCGCTGACCGGTAAGTCTCTCGACCGCGTTGACACCGTCGCCGATGAACTGTTTTTCCTGGTCGTAACTCATGTTGTAGGAATCGGCCCAGCGCATGCCGTGGGCTGCCAGTTCGTGGCCGCGCTCGGCAATCGCTTTCGCCAGTTCCGGGTGCTTGAGCGCCGCTTCGCCGACCACATGCGAGGTGACCTTGATCCCGGTGCGATCCCACAGGTCGAGCATCCGCCACAAGCCTTCCTTGTAGCCATAATCAAACCAGGTCTGCGCCGGCAGATCAGGGTAACCCTTGGGCAATGGACTGCCGGAGAACGGACTTTCCGCACCCTCGGGCTGGCCGCCGGTTTCGAACTGCATCGACACTGAAATCACCAGTTGCGAACCGTCCGGCCACGGGCGTTCCTGGGCGAAGGCGAGGGCGGGCAGCAACAGGGCGGCGGCCAAAAGGTTTTTCAGCAGGCGTGGGGAGCGTTGCCAGTGGGGCGTGGTCATAACGGGCACCTTGCAGGTTGAGAAGGGCTGCAAGGGTGGCAGTTGCCCGGCGCGGGAAAAATCCGTTGCGGGCGAGAGGACCTTTAAACAGAATTTACGAATCCACCACGAACCCTGTGGGGGCGGGCGTGCCCGCGATAACGGTCTGCCAGTCAGCCTGTTGCCGAGCCGACTGCCGTCATCGCCGGCAAGCCAGCTCCCACAGGATTGTGGGTTTGCCGCAAGATTTGCGGCAAACTCCCGGCAACACAAGCACAAGGCCTTTCAATGGATCGATACGCCCCGCGCGACTGGCAGCCTCACGAGAAGCCCAGTCTGCCCGGTTCCCCCTCGACGCCGCTGCACTCCAACCCCAAGCGCCTGGCCTATGCGCTGGTCGGGCTGCTGGTGGCGGTGACCGGTGGTTTGGGTAACTCGCTGGTGGTCGCCAACCTGCCTTACCTGCAAGGCGCGCTGGGCGCGACCACGGCGGAGATGGCCTGGCTGCCAGCTGCTTACGTGATGACCAACGTGTCGATGAACCTGCTGCTGGTGAAGTTTCGCCAGCAGTTTGGCCTGCGTGCATTCACCGAAGTGTTTCTGGTGCTGTATGCGCTAGTGACGTTCGGTCATCTGTTCGTCAACGACTTGAGCTCGGCCATCGCGGTGCGGGCGGCGCACGGCATGGTCGGTGCGGCGCTGAGTTCGCTGGGTCTGTATTACATGGTTCAGGCGTTTCCGGCCAAATGGCGGTTGAAAGCGCTGGTGCTGGGTCTCGGTGCCTCGCAACTGGCGCTGCCGCTGGCGCGCCTGTTCTCCGAAGACTTGCTGCAGATTGCCGAATGGCGCGGCCTGTACCTGTTCGAATTGGGCATGGCCTTGCTGTCGCTGGGCTGCGTGCTGCTGCTCAAGTTGCCGCCCGGTGACCGCTTCAAAACCTTCGAGCCGCTGGACTTTCTGACCTTCGCCATTCTCGCCAGCGGCGTGGCACTGCTTTGCGCGGTGCTGTCGCTGGGGCGCATCGACTGGTGGCTGGAGGCCAACTGGATCGGCTATGCGCTGGCGGCCTCGATTGCCTTGATCCTCGCCGGTCTGGCGATCGAGCATAATCGCAGCAACCCGATGCTGATGACCCGCTGGCTCGGCAGCGGCACGATGATCCGCCTGGCGCTGGCGGTGACCCTGATTCGCATGGTCACTTCGGAGCAATCCACCGGCGCCGTCGGTTTCATGCAGAACCTCAACATGGGTTATGAGCAGTTGCACAGCCTGTATGTGGTGATGCTGATCGGCAGCGTCGCGGGGCTGGCGACCAGCGCCCTGACCATCGACCCCAAGCACCTGCTGATGCCGCTGATCATCTCGCTGGCGCTGATGGCCACCGGTTCGGTGATGGACAGTTTTTCCAACAACCTGACCCGCCCGCAAAACCTGTATTTCAGCCAGTTCCTGCTGGCCTTCGGCAGCACGTTTTTTCTGGGACCGACCATGGTGTTCGGCACCCGCAACGTGCTGACCAATCCGCGCAATCTGGTGAGTTTTTCGGTGTTGTTCGGGATCTGCAACAACCTCGGCGGCCTGCTCGGCGCGGCGTTGTTGGGCACGTTCCAGATCGTGCGCGAGAAATTCCATTCCAGTCACCTGGTCGAGCATCTGACGTTGTCCGATCCGTTGGTGGCTGCCCGTGTGCAGAGCGGCGGGTCGGCTTACGGTTCCTTGCTGGCCGACCCGAGTCTGCGCAATCTGGCCGGGATTCGCAGCCTGTCCAACGCGGCCACTCGCGAAGCCAACGTGCTGGCCTATAACGATGTATTCATGCTGATCGCCGTGATTGCGGTGTTGACCATGATCTGGCTGTCCATTCGTGCGCTGTGGCTGATGAGCACCACCAAAGCCGTCGACCCCGCGCCTTCCGTACCTCCTGACGGTGCTTCCAATTCATGACCGAACCCACCACCACAACCACCAATGCCATCGCCGCCACCCCGGAAGGCGTGGCACCGCCGTCCTCGCCGAACACCGAGCCGCGCTCGTTGCGGGTGCGGATCATCTCGTCGCTGGGCTTTGCCGCGATTGCCATCGTCGGTGTGCTGATCGTGCTCTACGCCTGGCAGTTGCCGCCGTTCAGCAGTGCGGTCGAAACCACTGAAAACGCCCTGGTGCGTGGCCAGGTGACGATCATCGGCCCGCAGCTCAGCGGTTACGTGTTCGAGGTGCCGGTGCAGGACTTCCAGTACGTGAAGGCCGGTGATCTGCTGGTGCGCCTGGACGACCGGATTTATCAGCAGCGCCTCGACCAGTCGCTGGCGCAACTGGCGGTGCAGAAAGCCGCGCTGGCCAACGTGGTGCAGCAACGCAACAGCGCCGAAGCGACGATCAAACTGCGTCAGGCGGTGGTGGCCGACAGCGAGGCGCAGTTGCGCAAAAGCGAGGCGGATCTGCGGCGTAACAAGGAGCTGGTGAGTGACGGCTCGGTGTCGAAACGCGAGATGGACGTGACGCTCGCGGCCAATGCGCAGAGCATTGCGGCGGTGGCGCAGGCCAAGGCCAATCTGGAAATCGCCCGGCAGGATCTGCAGACGGTAATCGTCAATCGCGGTTCGCTGGAAGCCTCGGTGGCCAGCGCTGAAGCAGCGGTGCAACTGGCGCGGATCGACTTGTCGAACACGCGCATCGTCGCCCCGCGTGACGGCCAACTCGGGCAGATCGGCGTGCGCCTCGGCGCTTACGTCAACTCCGGGGCGCAGTTGATGGCGTTGGTGCCGAACCAGAAATGGGTGATCGCCAACATGAAGGAAACCCAGATGAACAATGTGCGCGTCGGGCAGCCGGTGCGCTTCACCGTCGATGCGCTGAACCACCGCAAGTTCACCGGCCATGTGCAGCACATTTCACCCGGTACCGGCTCGGAATTCGCCCTGTTGCAGGCCGACAACGCCACCGGCAACTTTGTGAAAATCGCCCAGCGCGTGCCGGTGCGGATCACCATTGATGAGGGGCAGCAGGAAGAGGAACGCTTGCGTCCGGGGATGTCGGTGGTGGTCAGCATCGACACCGCAGCGGGCGACACACAACCGCATTGACCTGCGCAGATCAAAAATGTGGGAGCGGGCTTGCTCGCGAAAGCGGTGTGTCAGGCGATATTTTCGTATCTGATACACCGCCTTCGCGAGCAAGCCCGCTCCCACAGTCTGATTGGGTTTATCCAGCAATCATCGGCGGCAGGGTACCGAGCAGGGAGACGGCCGCCACCGCACCCATCCCCAACAACCACTCCAGCACCACACTGCGCTTGAGCGCGCCCATTCGTTGCTCGCAATCGTCAATCCGCAAGCGATTGAACAGCGCCAGCGCGAGCATGCCCAGCACCAGCAAGGCCTTGATCAGCAGAATCAAGGCAAACCCTGCAAAGAGCGGCGTCGGCCACCATTGCCCGGTCAGCACGCGCACGTTGATCAACCCGGTGATCAGAAGGCCGCCAACGATCGCATAACCGACACCGCTGAAGCGTTGCAGGATCCGCCCCATCGCTGTGCTCGGCTGACGCAGGATCAACACCAATAGCAACAAGCCGCCCAGCCATGCAGCGACGCAGGTCAGGTGAACGATCTGGTTGAGGATCAGCAGTTGCCCGCTGAGGCCGTCGAGCATCGCGCCGTGACCGACCGGCGCCAGGGTCGCCAAGAGCAGCGCGCTCAAGCCCAGGCGCAGCAGCACATTCGAACGCCACGGCGTGAACAGCAATGCCAGCAACAGCGCGTTGATCAGCAGATGCCAGCGCCAGACGTGGCCGAAAAAGGTGTTGCCGAGCACCACGCCAACAGTGTCCGGATCGAACGCTGCCGCCGCCGAACCGGCCATGCTCGCGGTGATCAACAGTGCCCAGGTGACACCGCTGACCAACGCAATCGCCGTCAGCCAGCGCGCCAGTCGCGCCAGATGCCGATCCAATGTCGGCACTGGTGCCTTGAGCAGCAACGGCCGGAACAACCAGGCGCCGAACAGCATGAACACCGCGCTGAAATGCACAAAGCGGCACAGCACCAGCGCTTGACTCATGAATTACTGACCAACCTTGAACTGGTAGGCGCCTTCGCTCTTGTGTGTGTCGACCGACACCGCGTGCCATTCGACTTTGTATTCACCGGCGGCGAGAGGTGCGGCGGGGGTGACGATCAAGGTTTTCTTGTCGCCTTCGGTGGTCAGCGGTTTGATCGCGACCGGGGCGCCATCGTGGGTCAGGCTGACTTTGGTGAAACTGGCTTCGACGCCTTCAGAAAAGGTCAGGCGCAGATCTACCGGCGTGGCGACGGTGCTGTCGGCGGCCGGGGTGGCACTTTTCAGGTGGGCGTGGGCGAAAACCGAAGATGCGGCGAACAGCGAAGCGAGCAGGGCAGTGGTGGTCAGGACGTTCTTGAACAGCATCGCGGATACCTCTGAGGCAGGACAAAGAAGCGCCAGTTTAGCCATGCGCCGGCCTTCATACGAAGTTTTGTTTGCAGCGGTCGCCCCGAGGCCAGAGCGGATGCTAGTCTTCAACAACGTCGTTGTCAGGGAGCCCTCATGGGCAATCACAAGATCGAGATCCGTCGCAGTAACGTCGAGAAAATCCTGCTGGCGGCGGAAAAAGTCTTCGCCGAAAAAGGCTTCGGCGGCACCGCCATGGCCGACATCGCCGCCGAAGTGCAACTGCCGCGCTCCAACCTGCATTACTACTTTTCCACCAAGAGCGAACTGTACAGCGCGGTGCTGTTCGACCTGCTGGAAGTGTGGAAGCAGGATGCACTGTGCTTCGAGATGTTCGATGACCCACGGGTGGTGCTCAGCAGCTACATCCGCGCCAAGATGAACCACTCGCGCAGCCGGCCTTATGGTTCGAAAGTCTGGGCCAACGAGATCATCCACGGTGCCCCGACCTTGGGTGAAGCGCTGGATCTGAGCCTGTACGACTGGGCAAAAATGAAGGAGGCGAAGATCCGCCAGTGGGTCGAGGACAAACGGATTTTGCCGGTGGAGCCGTCGAGCCTGCTGTACATGATCTGGGCCTCGACCCAGCATTACGCCGACTTCGATCATCAGGTGAATATTTTGAACGAGCATCAGCCGCTGTCGGACATGCAGTTCGAGCGGGCGGTGCAGACGGTGACCAGTGTGATCTTGCGCGGGATCGGGTTGGAGCCCTGATATATGAGTGAAGCGGCTGGCCTCTTCGCGAGCAAGCCCGCTCCCACCGTTTTGAAATGCATTCCAAATGTGGGAGCGGGCTTGCTCGCGAAGGCGTCAGTTCAGACGCTACCTGCCCTAAGCTGAGACATGGTACGGATTCCTCGGATCATGATTCCAGTCCAGAAACGGCTTGCCGGTTTCCATCGGCACCATCTCGATACAGTCCGCCACCGGACAAGTGATCTGGCACAAGTTACACCCCACACACTCCTCATCGATCACTTCATATTTGCGCGTGCCGTCAGCCTGTTTCAGGCTGCTGATCGCCTGGTGTGAAGTGTCTTCGCAAGCAATGTGGCAACGCCCGCAACCGATGCACGCGTCCTGGTCGATCCTGGCGATCACCTGATAGTTGATGTCGAGGTACTTCCAGTCGGTGGTATTGCCCACTGCGCGCCCGGAAAACTCGGCGATGTTGGCGTAGCCTTGGCTGTCCATCCAGCGCGACAGACCGTCCTTCATCTCCTCGACAATCCGGAAACCGTGGAGCATCGCCGCCGTGCACACCTGCACCGCGCCACTGCCCAGCGCGATGAACTCCGCCGCGTCACGCCAACTGCCGATGCCGCCAATGCCGCAGATCGGCAGGCCCTGGGTCTGTGGATCACGGGCGATTTCGGCGACCATGTTCAGCGCGATCGGTTTGACGGCCGAGCCGCAGTAACCGCCGTGGGTGCTCTTACTGCCGACGGTGGGCAGGGCGACCATGTGTTCCAGGTCGACGCTGGTGATCGAGTTGATGGTGTTGATCAGCGACACCGCATCGGCGCCCCCGCGATGGGCCGCGCGGGCGGCGACACGGATGTCGGTGATATTCGGTGTCAGCTTGACGATCACCGGCAGCGAGCAATAGGTCTTGCACCACCGAGTGACCTGCTCGACGTACTCCGGCACCTGACCCACCGCTGCGCCCATGCCGCGTTCGGGCATGCCGTGCGGGCAACCGAAATTCAGCTCGATGCCGTCAGCACCGGTGGCTTCCACCAGCGGCAGGATGTGTTTCCACGATTCCTCGACGCACGGCACCATCAGCGAGACGATCAGCGCACGGTCCGGCCAGTCCTTCTTGACCTGTGTGATCTCGCGCAGGTTGATTTCCAGCGAGCGGTCGGTGATCAGTTCGATGTTGTTGATGCCTAGCACTTCACGGTTGTTGCCGTAGTGTGCTGAGTAGCGCGACGAGACGTTGACCGCTGCCGGGTCCTCGCCGAGGGTTTTCCAGACCACGCCACCCCAGCCGGCCTCGAAGGCGCGAACCACGTTGTAGGCCTTGTCGGTCGGTGGCGCGGAGGCCAGCCAGAACGGATTGGGCGCTTTGATGCCGGCGAAGACTATCGAGAGATCGGCCATTTATGCAGCCTCCACGTTGAGCATCAGTTGCGCGTTGATCGCCTCGGCGGCGAGTTTGCCGTGCTGTACCGCTTGCACGGTGAGGTCCTGATCGAGGCTGGTGCAGTCGCCGCCGGCATACACGCCGGGAATGCTCGTGCGCAGGTTGTCATCGACCTGAATCCGTTCGCCCTGACGCTTGAGTTCACGGGCCAGCGGGTCGGCGAGGGCGCTGCTGTCGAAGGCCTGGCCTATGGCTTTGAAGATCGCGTCGGCGGCCAGTTCGAAGGTCTCGCCAGTGGTTTGCAGGCGACCGTCGACCAGTTGTGTACGGGCGAAACGCATGCCGTGCACCTTGCCTTGCGCGTCGAGCAGCACTTCCTCCGGTTGTGCCCAGGTCAGCAGGCGCACCTGATTGGCTTTGGCGATGTCTTGTTCGTGACCGGTGGCGCCCATGTCCGTCGCGCCCCGGCGATATACCAGATTCACGTCACGCGCTCCGAGGCGGGCCATTTGCACGGCCATGTCGATCGCGGTGTTGCCGGCGCCGAGGACGATGCAGCGTTCGGCCAGTGGCAGTTGCGTCAGGTCATCGGCCTGGCGCAGTTCGCGGATGTAGTCGGTGGCGGCGAGCAGGCCGGGCGCGTCTTCGTGGGCCAGACCGAGCTGTTTGCTGGCGTTGAGGCCGAGGCCGAGGAACACCGCGTCGAACTGCTGATGCAGCTCGCTGAGGGTCAGATTCTCGCCGAGTTTCTGCCCGTGACGGATTTCGATGCCGCCGATCTGCAGGAGGAAATCCAGCTCCTTCTGCGCGTAATCGTCGACCAGTTTGTACTTGGCGATCCCGTATTCATTGAGGCCGCCAGCCTTCTCCCGTGCTTCGAAAATCACCACGTCATGCCCGTGCATCGCACTGCGGTGGGCGCAGGACAAACCCGCTGGCCCGGCGCCGACCACGGCGATGCGCTTGCCGGTGCTCGCCGCACGCTGGAACGGGTGCTCGGTGAAGTGCGCGTTGTCCACGGCGTAGCGTTGCAACAGGCCGATCAGCACTGGCGCGCATTCCTGGGCGTTGTTGCGCACGCAGGCTTGCTGGCAGAGGATTTCCGTCGGGCAGACCCGGGCGCAACTGCCGCCGAGGATGTTCGCCGAAAGAATTTTCTGCGCCGCACCGGGCACGTTGTCCTGATGGATATTGCGGATGAACGACGGAATATCGATCTCGCTTGGGCACGCGTTGACGCATGGCGCGTCGTAGCAATACAGGCAGCGCGAGGCTTCCAGATGTGCCTGCCGGGCGTTGAGCGGTGGCGCCAGATCGGTGAAATGACCGGCGAGGGCGGCCGCGCTTTCGTGCGGATGCGGGAGATGGTTCAGGGTCTCGATCACGGTTTTTTGCCTCACGGTTATTGAGGTTCTCTGCCTCTGATGGGCAGTGGTTTTTGTGGTGTCTGAACTGGCGCTATCGCGAGCAGGCTCACTCCTACAATTGGAATGCGTACATCTGTAGGAGTGAGCCTGCTCGCGATGAGGCCGAAGGCCTCGCTTTAGCGCTTAACGGCAGTCGGGCGATGTTGCTCAGCCCGCTTGCTCAGCAAATCAAACACCGCCGGATACGCCGGCCGTTCGATGTACCGCCCGGCCCCGCGCTCGGCGCGCAGGTCGCCGTCGGCCCAGACCACTTTGCCCTGGCTGACGGTATGGCTCGGTACGCCGCGCACGGTCTTGCCTTCGAAGATGTTGAAGTCCACCTGCTGATGGTGGGTCTTGGCGGAGATGGTGCGGGTGCCTTGCGGGTCCCACAGCACCAGGTCGGCATCGGCGCCGACGCGGATCGCGCCTTTGCGCGGGTAGAGGTTGAAGATTTTTGCGGTATTGGTGGAAGTGAGGGCAACGAAATCCTGCATCGACAAACGTCCGCTGTTGACCCCTTCATCCCACAGCACCGCCATGCGGTCTTCGATGCCGGCGGTGCCGTTGGGGATCTTGCTGAAGTCGTCGCGCCCGGCGGCTTTTTGCTCGGCGCAGAAGCAGCAGTGGTCAGTGGCGGTGGTGTGCAGATTGCCGCTTTGCAGGCCATGCCACAGGGCTTCCTGATGCCCGCGCGGGCGGAACGGCGGGCTCATTACGTAACCGGCGGCGGTCTGCCAGTCCGGGTGCTGGTAGACGCTGTCGTCGAGCAGCAAATGCCCGGCCAGTACTTCGCCGTACACCGGTTGACCCTTGCTGCGGGCGTAGGTGATTTCGTCCAGCGCTTCCTTGGTGGAAACGTGCACCAGATACAACGGCGTGCCGATGGTCTCGGCAATACGAATCGCCCGGCTCGCCGCTTCGCCTTCCACCTGCGATGGTCGCGACAGTGGATGCGCTTCCGGCCCGGTGATGCCCTGGGCCATCAACTTGCGTTGCAGGTGATAGACCAGTTCGCCGTTTTCCGCGTGCACGGTCGGCACGGCGCCGAGTTCCAGGCAGCGTTCAAAACTTGCCACCAGCGTGTCGTCGGCGGCCATGATCGCGTTCTTGTAGGCCATGAAATGCTTGAAGCTGTTGATCCCGTGATGGCTGACCAGCTCGGCCATTTCCTCACGCACTTGCTCGCTCCACCAGGTGATCGCGACGTGGAAGCCGTAGTCCGATGCCGACTTCTCGGCCCAGCCGCGCCACTGGTGAAACGCTTCCATCAACGACTGCTGCGGATTGGGAATCACGAAGTCGATGATCGACGTGGTGCCGCCGGCCAGACCTGCAGCGGTGCCGCTGTAAAAGTCTTCACTGGCCACGGTGCCCATGAAAGGCAGTTGCATGTGAGTGTGTGGGTCGATGCCGCCGGGCATCAGGTATTGGCCGCTGCCGTCGAGCACTTCGGCGCCGGCGGGAACATCCAGGTTTTGACCAATGGCTTTGATCACGCCGTCGGCGCAATAGACGTCGGCGCGATAACTTTCATCATGGGTAACAACGGTGGCGCCACGGATCAACAGAGACATTCCGAGTTCCTCGCAGGCATGACCGACTTGTGCCGGTTCTAAATGTTTTATTGATGTACAACGCTGATCGGCGTATTCCTGTCAGCGCTGTCAGGAATAGAAGCTAGTCGCAGTTTTGAAATTGATCAAGATTATTTTTTATAAGCTTATGACTGTTTTAACTGTATGAAAAATAACGATAAAAAACCTAAATCACCAAAATGGTGAGGTTGTTCACCATTTTGACGCACTTGACAGGATGGAAATATGAGCAAGATTTCCTATGTGAAATCAGCCGCTTGAAGTTGAGCTGCGGTTGAGCGCCCGTGATGAAAAATAGTGCAGTGCACCAGATTGAGTCCTGACAGTTCGAACAACTTGGCAAACGTTTGGCCTGAGCGTGCAGACAAGTTTTCGCGGACTCTTTCGGTGAATAATTAAAACCGAGCAATATCAGAAAGTTGCAATGTGTTTGAACCACGGCCCTACCGTTAAGCGGGGCACCCGGCACGTTTATTGATGCCGCCGCTGACACCATGGCCGGTACACGAAAGTTGTCAGTTCCTCCGGCCATCTTCCGGCTCGCACCCCGTGTGCAGCCGCCTGATGAGCAAAAAAATAATCAGAAGAACAGTGGAGCGGCCATGCAACAGAACAGATCGCAAGTGACCGAGCGCGACGGCTTGTTCGAACTCGAAGCCGGCAGTGACGTCCTCGACAGTCCCCGTTACAACCACGACATGGCACCGACCAAGGTGCGCGAACGAACCTGGAATAAATGGCACATCACCGCGCTGTGGGTCGGCATGTCGGTGTGCGTGCCGACTTACACCCTCGGCGGCGTACTTACCGCGTATTTCGGCCTGACCGTCGGCGAAGCGCTGATGGCGATTCTGCTGGCCAACGTCATCGTGCTGATCCCATTGACCCTCAATGCTTTCCCCGGCACCAAGTACGGCATTCCATTCCCGGTGCTGCTGCGCTCGTCGTTCGGCGTGCTCGGTTCCAACGTGCCGTGCCTGATTCGTGCACTGGTGGCGTGTGGCTGGTTCGGCATTCAGACCATGTTCGGCGGGCTGGCGATTCACCTGTTTCTCGGCTCGATCTTCGACGGCTGGAAATCCCTCGGCGGAACCGGCGAGGTGATCGGCTTCATGATCTTCTGGTCGCTGAATCTGTGGGTGGTGATCCGCGGCGCCGAGTCGATCAAGTGGCTGGAAACCCTGTCCGCGCCGTTGCTGGTGGCGGTCGGCATTGGCCTGCTGATGTGGGCGATGCCCAATGTGTCGATGACCGAGCTGCTGGCGATTCCACCCAAGCGTCCTGAGGGCGCGAGCGTGGTCAGTTACTTCGCCGCCGGGCTGACGGCGATGGTCGGCTTCTGGGCCACGCTGTCGCTGAACATTCCTGACTTCAGCCGTTACGCCAAGAGCCAGAAGGACCAGATCCTCGGGCAGATTTTCGGTCTGCCGCTGACCATGTTCCTGTTCGCTTCGCTGGGTGTGGTGATGACTGCCGCGTCGGTGAAACTGGTCGGTGTCACCGTGTCGGATCCGGTCAGTCTGATCGGCCATATCCAGAGCCCGCTGTGGGTGGCGGTGGCCATGGCGCTGATCATCATTGCCACGCTGTCGACCAACACCGCAGCGAATATTGTCTCGCCGACCAACGACTTCCAGAACATCGCGCCCAAGGTGATCAACCGCACCAAAGCGGTGTTGCTCACTGGTTTCGTCGGGCTCGCGCTGATGGCCCACGAGCTGCTGAAAAAGCTCGGGCTGATCGTTTCCGATGTCAGCCTGGAAACCGTGTATTCCAACTGGCTGCTGGGCTATTCGAGCCTGCTCGGGCCGATCGCCGGGATCATGGTGGTGGACTATTTCCTGATCAAGAAACAGCAGCTGGACCTGGCCGGGTTGTACCGCGACGACGTGTATCCGGCGTGGAACTGGGCCGGGTTTACCGCGTTTGGCGTGCCGGTGGTGCTGACCTTGCTGTCGCTGGGCAGCGATGCGTTCAGCTGGTTTTACAGCTATGGCTGGTTTACCGGCTCGGCGCTGGGCGGGGTGATTTATTACGGGTTGTGCGTGATGCGGGCGCAGCCTTCGGTCGTGAAATCACCGGTGTGAGGGAGGGCCTCATCGCTGGCAAGCCAGCTCCCACAAGGATCAAGTCGTACACAAACCATGAGTTCACTCAAAACCTGTGGGAGCTGGCTTGCCAGCGATGGCGGCCTGGAAAACACCAAAGAAATACCCTAAGAAACTGCCTGAGGAGATCAACATGAACGCAGCCGTAGACGTTCTGCAATCCACCCATCAGCACATCAACCGCGACCGCCTCTGGGCCTCGCTCATGGAACTGGCCAAGCTCGGCGCGACGGTCAAGGGCGGGGTCTGTCGCCTGGCCCTGACCGACCTCGACCGTCAGGCTCGTGACCTGTTCGTGCAGTGGTGCAAGGACGCCGGATGCAGCGTCACGGTGGATGAAGTCGGCAACATCTTCGCCCGCCGTCCCGGGCGCAATCCGAACCTGCCGCCGGTGATGACCGGCAGCCACATCGACACCCAGCCGACCGGCGGCAAGTTCGACGGCTGCTTCGGTGTCCTCGCCGGCGTCGAAGTGCTGCGCACCCTCAATGACCTCGGTGTGGAAACCGAAGCGCCGCTGGAAGTGGTGGTCTGGACCAACGAAGAAGGCTCGCGCTTCGCCCCGTGCATGATGGGCTCCGGGGTGTTCGCCGAGAAATTCACCCTTGAAGAAACTCTGGCCAAAGTCGATGCTGACGGCGTCACCGTTGGCGAAGCGCTCAACGCCATTGGTTACGCCGGATCACGCAAAGTCAGCGGGCATCAAGTCGGCGCCTACTTCGAAGCACATATCGAGCAAGGCCCGATCCTCGAAGACGAGCAGAAAACCATCGGCGTGGTGCTCGGCGCCCTCGGGCAGAAGTGGTTCGACCTGAAACTGCGCGGCGTCGAAGCCCACGCCGGGCCAACCCCGATGCACCTGCGCAAGGACGCGCTGGTCGGCGCCTCGGTCATCGTTGGTGCGGTCAACCGCGCCGCCCTCGGCCATCAACCCCACGCCTGCGGCACCGTCGGTTGCCTGCAAGCCTACCCCGGCTCGCGCAATGTCATCCCCGGCGAAGTGCGCATGACCCTCGACTTCCGCCATCTGCAACCGGAGCGGCTGGATTCGATGATCAGCGAGGTGAAACAAGTCATTGAGGCGACCTGCGAAGAACACGGCCTGACCTATGAACTGACCCCGACGGCCGACTTTCCGCCGCTGTACTTCGAGAAGGGTTGCGTCGAAGCCGTGCGCGGCGCGGCAAAAGGTCTGGGCCTGTCGCACATGGACATCGTCAGCGGCGCCGGGCATGACGCGATCTTCCTCGCCGAACTCGGTCCTGCGGGGATGATCTTCGTACCGTGCGAAGGCGGGATCAGCCACAACGAAATCGAGAATGCCGCGCCGGATGATCTGGCGGCCGGGTGCGCGGTGTTGTTGCGGGCGATGCTGGCGGCTTCGGCGATGGTGGCGGAGGGGCAGCGCGCGGCCTGAAAACGCGGCGTGACCTGTGGGAGCAGTTCCCACAGGTTTTTTTAAGTGATCAGCCGGGACGCTCGTTTTTGTTCGCGCCCCCTTGGCGACGATCACTTCCATTTGGATTGCCGATATCCAGCAACCGTCGTTCTACCAGCACATTCTCCAGCGCCTGACGCTCGACCGGCGCCATTTGGTGTTCGCGCTTTTTCAGCTCCAGCAGAATCGGGCTGGACCAGGTGCGATAAGTCTGTTCGATGTTGCGACGCGACGTCATCAGTCTCTCCTTGATCAAGAGCCCGGTGGATCTGGCAGGGGCTCAATCCGATGAGGGGGTAACCTTAGTCGAGAATCCTCGAGTCCGCGAATGCGCCGTTGTTCCCTGTAGGAGTGAGCCTGCTCGCGATAGCGGTGCGTCAGTAGCGCAAATGTCAGCTGACACATCGCTTTCGCGAGCAGGCTCACTCCTACAGGTTTTGCATCGCCTGCGGATCAATCGTCGATATTCATCATCGCCTGCACACCTTCCCACGCTTCGGCGCGCATCCGTTCGATATCCAGCCCCGGAATCACGCCGTTATCGACCACGATCCGGCCGCCCACCAGGCTGTATTTCACCGAGATCGGTTCCCCCGCGACCACCGGTGCAACCGCGAAATCGTGGAAACCGAAGAACCGTGGATGATCGAGGCTGTAGATCACCAGATCCGCCGCTTGCCCGATTTCCAGTGTTCCGACCGCGCCCAGTCCCAATACCTGCGCGCCGCCCGCCGTGCCCCAGTGGATCACGTCTTCGGCAGTGGTCGCCGAGGCGCCCTGTTCGGCGCGGTGGATCAGCCACGCGGTGTTGGCTTCGCCGACCATGCTTCCGGATTCGTTGGACGCGACGCCGTCGACGCCGAGGGAAATCGGTACGCCGGCCTCATACATTTGCGGAATCGGCGCGACGCCGCTGCCCAGGCGCGCGTTGCTCACCGGGCAATGCGAGATGCCGCTGCCGGTCTGGGCGAGCATGCGGATTTCGCCGGGTTGCAGGTGCACGGCGTGGGCGAACCACACGTCGGGGCCGAGCCATTCGTGTTCGGCGACGAATTCCACCGGCAGGCAGTTGTATTTCTCGCGGCAGAAATTCACGTAGTTCTGTGTTTCCGACAGGTGCGTGTGCAGGCGCAAACCGAGGCCGCGCGCGGTGTGCGCCAGTTCGCGCAGCAGGGTCGGCGGCAGCGAAAAGGTCGGTGTGGTTGGCGCGACGACCACCCGGCGCAGGGCATCCGGGGTGTCCTGGTGATACAGCGATTTCAGTCGCTCGATATCGCCGACCATTTGTTCGAGGCTTTCCGGTTGCAGCGCGGTTTTCGAGAAACCCGGGTGCGCGCTGGCGGATTCCAGCGCGCCACCGCGACACAGCACAAAGCGCAGGCCGAACTCATCGGCCAGATCGAACAGCAGGTCCCCGGTCTCGGTGGTGCCGTGGGCATGGTAGAGATAGTGGTGATCGGCGCAGGTCGTCACCCCGGACAACAGCAATTCGACCATGCCCAGCCGAGCGGCGATCCGCGCCAGTTGCGGGGTAAAGCGGTTCAACCTTGGGTAGGGCACGCTCGCCAGCCAGCCTTGCAGATCCTGATTCAAACCTTCGGGCACGGCTTTGAGCAGATTCTGGAACAGGTGATGGTGGGTGTTGATCCAGCCCGGATAGACCACGCAGTTGCGTGCATCGATCACGCGCTCGCCGGGTTGCGCTTGAAGGTCGGCGGCCATTTCGGCGATGCGGCCGTTGACCACGCGAATGTCCACCGCACCGGCCCGGGCACGCGGGCCGCGCAGGCCGGTCATCACCGCCAGCGGGTTTTTGATCAGGATGTTTTGAAGTCGAGTCATGGGCAGGCTCCAGTCAGAGAATGTGCGAGGCGGATTTGCCGGGTGTGGTTTCTGGCACGCTGACGCCGTTGAGCGCCGCGTTGAGCAGCACCGACACCAGGCAGGCGATGACCACGCTGCTGTGCAGGAACGGCTGTGACCACTCGGGCATTTGTTTGAACAGGGTGGGGGCGAGCACCGGTACCAGCGCGGCGGCGATGGTGAAACCGACGATCAATACGTTGTAGCGATTGCGCTCGTAATCGACCTTGGCCAGGGTCTGGATCCCCGCCGCCGCGACCACGCCGAACATCGCAATACCGGCGCCGCCCAGCGCCGCGGTCGGCATCGAGGCGATGATCGCCCCGGCCTTGGGCACCAGCGCAATCGAGCACATCAGCAGGCCGCTGACGGCGACCACCCAACGGCTGCGCACGCCGGTCAGGATCACCAGACCGACGTTTTCCATGAAGGCAATGAACGGAAACGCGGCGAACATCCCGGCGATGGTACTGGCCAGGCCATTGGCGCGCAGGCCATTGACCACTTGCTGGTCTTCCACCGGTTTGTCGACGATGTCGCCGATGGCCACGAACAACCCCATCGACTCGACCATCTGCACGATCATCACCACCACCATGGTCGCAATGGGGATCAGACTGAAAGTCGGCAGACCGAAGTAGAACGGGTAGGGCACGGTCAGCCACGGCGCCTCTTCGACGCTGTGGAAATTGCCCATGCCCAGACCGTAGGCCAGACCGGCGCCGATCAGCATCCCCACCAGCACCGCCATGTTGCGCAGCAGCGGACTGCCATAGCGATTGACCAGCAGAATGGTCAGCAGCACCACCACCGCCACCGCGAGAAATGCCGGGGCGCCGAAGTTGCTCGCGTTGCGCCCACCACCGACCCATTCATAGGCGATCGGGAACAGCTGCAAACCGATCACTGTGACGATGCAACCGGTGACCACCGGCGGGAAAAACCGCCGTAATCGGCCCACGAACGGCGCCATCAGCAGGGTGAAAATTCCGGCGCCGATCACCGCGCCGCAGACACCGGCGAAGCCCACTTCGGGGTTGCTGCCGATGGCAATCACTGGACCGACGCTGCTGAACGCCACGCCTTGCAGGATCGGCAGGCGTACGCCGAATTTCCAGAAACCGACGGTTTGCAAAAGGGTGGCGATGCCGGAGCAGAACAGCGTGGTGCTGATCAGCACCACGGTATCGGCGTGGGACATCTTCAGGGCACTGGCGACGATCAACGGCACGGCGATGGCGCCGATGTACGAGACGGCCATGTGTTGCAGGCCGAGGGTGAGCATCTGTCGCACCGGCAGGACGCGGTCGACGGGGTGCACGGTGGAGGAGGGAGTGGCTGACGACATGGGGAATCACCTCTGGCTGTTTTTATGCGGTAGAGAGGGGTATTCGTCTGATGCCTCAGGTTTCAGGAACACTGAAAATCCCTTGTGGGAGCGAGCCTGCTCGCGAAAGCGTTGTGTCAGCCGACATCACTGTTCAATGGCCCACCGCCTTCGCGAGCAGGCTCGCTCCCACAGGTTTTGCAGCGTTTCGCTGATCAACATCAGTCATTCGTGCCCGGAACCGCCATCCACCGGCTCCGATGCCTTGTTCAGCCTGCCAGGCAGGCGGCAAAGCCCTGGTTCAGCGCCGCGCGGTCCAGGTCGCGGCCGATGAACACGATCTTGCTCGAACGAGGCTCCGTGCCCCATGCGGTCGAGGCGCGAAACTCCACCAGGCTGTGCACGCCTTGCAGCACATAGCGCTGGTCTTCGTTGGCCACGGCGAGCACGCCTTTCATGCGATAGAGGTTGTCGGCCTGGGACGAGCGCAGTTCGCTGATCCAGCGGTGGAACGCCATCAGATTGACCGCGCCGTCGACGGCGATGCCCACCGATGACACGCTCGGATCGTGTTCGTGGTCTTCTGATTCATGGTGGTGGTCATGGCCGTGATGCTCAGGTTCCGCGCCGATTTCCATAAGCTTCTGCGTGCACTCGAACGCACCGATGCCGAGAATTTTCGTCAGGTCGATCTGCGCGTGGGTGGAGGTCACCAGATCTGCGGTGGCGTTCAAACCACGGATCTTGCCGCGCAGAATGTCCACCTCTTCAGGGCTGACCAGATCGACCTTGTTGATGACGATGCGGTCGGCGCAGACGATCTGATCCACCGCCTGATTGTCGACGCCATCCAGTTGCAGATCCTCCAGGTGCTGGGCGATGTGCTTGGCGTCGACCATGGTCACGATCGCGTCGAGTTCGACTTCTTCGGCAATCGGGTCATTGATGAAAAAGCTCTGCGCCACCGGGTACGGATCGGCGAGGCCGCTGGTCTCGATCAGGATGTGATCGAGGCGCACCGGGCGCGCCACCAGCTCGCGGACGATGCGTACCAGATCCTCACGAACCTCGGCGGTGCAGCACACGCAGCCGTTGACCATTTCGTAGATCTCTTCGGTCTCGGAGCTGAGCACCAGATCGCCATCGATGCCGACCTCGCCGAACTCGTTTTCGATCACGGCGATCTTGCGCCCGTGGTTTTCCTTGAGGATGTAGTTGAGCAGGGTGGTCTTACCGGCACCGAGGAAGCCGGTGAGGATGGTCACGGGGATTTTGGTATTGGGGGTTGGGGCGTTGAAGGGGGTGTTCATCTGGAGCTCCTTACCTGTGTTTTTTGTCGGAGTGCGATCAACTGTGGGAGCTGGCTTGCCAGCGATGGCGGTGTGTCATTCACCAGTGATGCCGACTGACCTATTGCTTTCGCTGGCAAGCCAGCTCCCACAGGGGCCGGGGTGTTCTTTCCAGCGGGTGGCAACGCCGGCATCGAGGCCGAACAGGTCGAGCACCCGGCCGAGGCTGTGATCGACCATCTGCGCCAGGCTTTCGGGCCGGGCATAGAACGCCGGCACCGGCGGGGCAATGATTCCGCCCATCTCGGTCACGGCGGTCATGTTGCGCAGGTGGGCGAGGGTCAGCGGGGTTTCGCGGGCCATCAGCACCAGGGTGCGGCGCTCCTTGAGGGTGACGTCGGCGGCGCGGCCGATCAGCCCGGAAGACGTGCCGGTGGCGATCTCCGCCAGCGTGCGCATCGAACACGGCGCGACCACCATGCCCAGGCAGCGAAACGAACCGCTGGCGATCCCGGCGGCGACGTCATCGGCGCGGTGGTAGTGGCTGGCAAGCGCAGTGACATCGGCCAGTTTGTAATCGGTCTCGTGGGCCATGGTCAGCAGCGCCGCACGACTGATGATCAGGTGGCTTTCGATGTTCAGCTCGGCGAGCAATTGCAGCAGGCGCACGCCGTAGATGAAGCCGGACGCGCCACTGATGCCGACCACCATCCGCTGGCGGCTCACGATGCCAGCCCTTTGAGCAGTTGCCGCGCACGTTCGAGCACGTCCTGATCGAGCTGCGCCTTGATCCCGTCGAAGCCCGAGCCACGGGTAGCGTCCAGGCCCATGCGCGAAGTGGTGCCGTTGACCGATGACGACGGATCCAGCGGGCTGCCGGGCAAGCTATCGATCACGAAAATATCCAGATGCGGCTGAAAATGCGTGGCCAGTGCCCACAACACCTGGCTGTCGTCGGTGATATCGATATCGCTGTCCACCGCGATCACGTTTTTCAGGTACGGGTCCCAGCCGAGCAGGGCCAGCATGATCTGCCGCGCCTCGCCGTCGCGGCTTTGATCCAGCGCCACGTAGCAATGAAAGTGCGTGCCGGAATTCGGGTAGTGCACGGCGGTGACGGCGGGGAAACGCGCCTTGAGCTTCTCGCTCATTTCCGCTTCGCGCGGCAGTCGCGCGAGGGTCAGATGCTCGGCGTAGCGGCCGCCCATCACGTCCACCAGCCAGGCGTCCTTGCGCCGCAGCAGGGTGTCGACGCGCAGCACGTTGTTGGTCGAGCGATCCGAGGAATAACCGCTGAACTCGCCGAACGGGCCTTCCTCGGCGTAGGCCGTCGGGTCGATGGCGCCTTCGAGGACGAACTCGGCGTATGCCGGGACGCCAATGCCGTAGCGCGGGGTCTTGACCAGTTCCAGCGGTGCGCCGAACAGGCCGCCGGCGACGGCACGTTCATCGCTGCCGTAGGGTAAACGCGCTGCCGCCGCGAGCATGAACAACGGATGCGCGCCGACCACCATCGCCACGCGCAATTCTTCACCGCGCTCACGGGCGGTCTGCAACATCCGCCACAGGTGTCCACGCGAGTGCAGGCTGGTCGCCAGGGACTGGCGGGCGTGGCGCATCGAACGGTGATAACTCATGTTGGCAATGCCGGTCAGCGGGTCCTCGGCGATGATGATCGCGTTGGTGATGTACGGCCCGCGATCGCTGTCGAAGTGCTTGAGCATCGGCAGCAGCGCCAGATCCACGGCTTCGCCTTCGAACACTTCATCAAGCACCGGGCCGCTTTCCACGTAGCGCGGGGCGATGGGCTGGTTGGCGCGGCGCTGGAAGGTTTCGTGCAGTTGTGCCGGGGTGACATCGAACAACCGGGCAATGCGGGTGCGGGAGGCGAACAGGTTAGTTGCCACCGTTACCTTGAGGCCGCCGACGTTTTCGCAGATCAGCAACGGATCGCGTCCCTGTGCGGCGAGGGCATCGACCAGGGCGGTGATGTCCTGATCGGCAGAAAGCGTTTGGGTGATGGTCAGCACATCGTCCGAGTACTCACGGCGATAGGCGTCGATGAACACGTGAAAATCCTGAGAATCGCCGAGCGTCGAACGGGTCATGGTTTCACCTCGTAAAAAGCAGGCACGCAGGGGTGAGAGGGCGTTCGATCGAGCAGCCGTTGGCCTGCCGGTCGAGGAAACGCCGGGTCATCTTCGTGCCTGTAAAGTCGCTGTGTTGCCCACATGAAACACTGAGAAACCCCTGTGGAATGGGATTAACTGTGGTGAGGGGATTTATCCCCGATGGACTGCGCAGCAGGCCTGGACTCTCAGCATCAAGAGAGGGCGACTTCGTCACCCATCGGGGATGAATCCCCTCACCACAAAGTGCGCCATTTCTTCAGGTCAGAGGTACGTGGTCGTCAGGCGTATATCCGCCTCAACCAGATCCTTCGGCGGTGGCGTCGGCTCGATCCCGCACAACCGGGCGATGTTGTTGCCCAGGTAGTCCTCCAGATGATCCTCATCGATGCCCAGACCTTGCGGCGCCGGTGAGCACAACATCTCCAGTTCGCGCAGCCACATGCCCGGTTCGTTTGGCGGCGAGTCGGTACCGAACACGATCTTGTTGCGCGGCAGCTCCTTGGCGAACTCGACGATCCGCGACTGGAAGCACCAACCGGATTCGCAGTACACGTTCGGCGTGTCCATCGCCATCCAGAACGCCTCGAACGAGTAGTTGCCGCCGGTCTGGATGCCGAAGTGGCCGATGATGAAATTGACCATCGGGAACTCACGGATGATCGGGTAGAACATTGTCGGAATGGTGTACGGGCCGTCGCCGGTATGGATCAGCACCACGATGTTGTACTTGGCGCAGACTTTCATTGCCGGGCGCAGCCAGTCCAGTGCCCGATCCGGGCGATAGCCGTGCATGTTGGCGTGCAGCTTGAGCATCTTGAAGCCGTATTCCTTGATGTGGAATTCCAGCTCCGCCGCACCGTTTTCCGGTCCCCAGCGCGGGTTGAAGTTGAAGTTGCCGATGAAGCGATCCGGGTACTTCACACAGAGTTCGGCGACGTACGACATGTAGTCACGCACGCCCTCGCGGCCACGGCGGTTACCGTCGCGATAACCGGTGTTGCCCGGTGGCGGCTGGATGAAACCCATGTCGATGCGGCGCGGTTTGCCGTTGATCATGTACGGGCCGTCCATCAGTTTGAGCATGCGCTCGCCGGTGAACGGTTCGCCGGTGTGGCGCCAGGCTTCGTCGACCAGGTTGGTGGGGTGCAGATGGGTGTCGATGATCATCGGTTCAGCTCCTGGCCAGTTGCGTGGTGACGGGGCGCTTGAGTTGCGCCTCTGCTTCGGAAACGGAACGCGGCGGCGGGGTCGGTTCGAGGCCGATCATCCGCGCGGTGTTGTTGCCCAGGTAGTCCTCGAGGGTGTCTTCGTCGAGGTTCAGGCCTTGCGGCGGCTCGTGGCACAACACTTCGAGCAGGCGCAGCCACATGCCCGGTTCGTTCGGCGGGGTGTCGGTGCCGAACAGGATCTTGTGCGTTGGCAAGACCTTGGCGAACTCGACGATCCGCGATTGCAGGCACCAGCCCGATTCGCAGTAGACATTGGGCAGCTCCATCGCCCATTGCATCGGTTCGAATACGTAGACCCCGCCGGTCTGCACGCCGAAGTGGGCCATGATGAAATTCACGTTGGGGAATTCCTTGATCATCGGCACCCATTCCGACGGAATGCTGTACGGCCCGTCACCGGTGTGCAGCTTGACCGGAATACCCAGCTCGGCGCACTTCTCGAAGCACGGGCGCACCCAGTCCAATGCACGATCAGGCCGGTAGGCGTGCATGTTGGCCTGCATCTGCACCATCTTGAAACCGTGCTCCTTGACGTAGCGCTCGATCGCCTCGACGCCGTTTTCCACACCGCAGCGCGGGTTGTAGACGAAGCAGCCGATGAAACGATCCGGGTAGGTCTGCACCATTTTCAGGGTGTAGGCCATGTAGGCGTCGATGGATTCACGGCCCGAGAGTTCGCCGTCGGTCCAGGTGTAAATGGTGTTGCCCTGCGGCGGCTGGATGAAGGCTTTGTCGATCCGGCGAGGTTTGCCGTTGACCATGTACGGGCCATCCATCATCTCCAGCAAACGCTCGCCGGTGAACGGGTCACCGTCATGCCTCCAGGCGAGGTCCACGAGATCCGTGGGATAGCAGCTGATATCGATGATCATTGAAGTCGATCTCCTGATAGCGGGGAAGGGAGCCTTGCGGCTCTCGGCATCCACGCCCCGGGCTATCGGCCATTTCTATGCGCAGCACTCGCGCATTCCCTCGCCTGTTCGCATCCGGCCCGGGTGGGTGGTTGCTGAGGGCGAGTATTGGAAGGCGGGGGAGGGTTCGTACAATATTAATTGGGCGCGGTGGTGATACTTGGGCGATATGGTTTTGGTTTTAGGGTGAATGTGCCGACGCCATCGCTGGCAAGCCAGCTCCCACAGTGATCGAAGTGTTGATCCGATCTGTGTCACACCACAAAAACCTGTGGGAGCTGGCTTGCCAGCGATGGCGTCAGGACTGTGTACGCAGCGCCAACTGTTTGATTGCTTCAACCACCGGCGCCACACGCTCGGCCTGCCCATGCGGCCAAACCGCATACAGGTTGTAATGCGCAGCAATCTGCGCCTCGTTCAACGCCACCAGCCGCCCATTGCGCAACGCATCGGCGGCGAGTAAGCCGCGTACCAGCCCGGCACCAACCCCGGCTTCGGCAGCCGCAATCAGGTTCGCTGCATTATCGAAAATCACCCGCGCCGCTGGCTCTACCGGGGGCATTCCGGCCGCATCCAGCCACGGTATCCACGAGCGCCGCGTATAGCCCAACAGCGGCAATTCAAGAATCTGCGCCGGGCTCAACGGCACCTGCAAACCATAGCGCTCAAGCAGCGCCGGTGAAGCCACCGCCAGCACCCGGTCGCCGCAGATCTGCGTCATCTCGCAGTCATCCCAATCGCCATAGCCGTAACGCAACGCCAGATCGACCCGCTCAAACGTGCTGCGATCACTGCGCGGCATCGACAGCAGCGTCACCTCGTAATCCGGAAGTCCGTCGAGCAACTCAGGCAGGCGTGGATTGAGCCAGCTCTGCGCCAGTTCACTGTCGACGTCCAGGGTCAGGCGCTGCGCCACGCTGCGGTTTTTCACCGAGGACAGGGCCCGGTCGATCTGCGCCAGCCCGTCCGCTAGCACGCTGGCAAATAACTGCCCGGCATCGGTGAGGTTGCTGCCGCCGCCCTCACGTACGAACAATGGCTGACCGATGAAATCTTCCAGTGCGCGAATCTGCTGGCTGATCGCACTGTGCGTCAGGTCGAGCTTGCGCGCGGCACTGGAGAAACTGCCGCTGCGCGCCGCTTGGATGAACGCGCTCATGGACTGCACCGACGGGTATCGCTTGTACATGTTGTTAGTCCTGCTTACACCGGTTGGCAGAAATCGTCGCTGGCCGCGTGTTGCGTGGGCTTCCAATAATCGGTCACCAGGCCCGCACAAAGACGGGCCGCTCTTTTGGAGCCTGACAATGATCGCATTCACGGTTAACGGCGAACGACGCGAGCTGGATGAGGCGTCCCCCTCCATGCCCTTGTTATGGGTACTGCGTGATCAACTGAAACTCACCGGCACCAAATTCGGCTGCGGCATGGGCCTGTGTGGTGCCTGCACCGTGCATCTGGACGGTGTCGCGGTGCGTTCCTGCCAGTTGCCGCTGGCCGCCGTCGCGGGCCACAGCATCACCACCATCGAAGGTCTGTCGCCGAACGAAAGCCATCCGCTGCAACTGGCCTGGGTCGCCGAAGATGTGCCGCAATGCGGCTACTGTCAATCCGGGCAGATCATGTCCGCCGCGGCGCTGCTCAACACCGGCGCGGCGGTGACTGACGATTCGATCCGCAATGCGATGTCGGGGAATATCTGCCGTTGCGGCACTTACGGGCGGATCAATAAAGCGATCAAACGTGCGGCGAACGCGCCGAAGGAGGCGTGATGAGCCTGCGCGACGACACCTTGCTCGAACCGTCACGGCGGGTGTTTCTCAAGCAAGCGGCGACGGTGGCTTCGGGCCTGGCGATTGCCTTGTATCTGCCCTCCGGCAGCGCCGCCAGCGACCCGAAAGCTCCGGCGCCGGCCACCGAATTCGAGCCCAACGCCTGGGTGCGGATCTTCCCCGACGGCACGGTGAAACTGGTGGTGCACAAACACGATTCCGGCACCGGCACGCAAACGGCGTTGGCCGCGTGTGTGGCCGAAGAGCTGGATGTGAACCCGATGACCGTGCAGGTCATCACCCCGGAAGATCCGTTCTTCGACACCTACATTCATCCGGTCTGGAAAGTCTTCTCCACCGGCGGCAGCACCAGCGTGTCGCTGGAATACGAACGCTTGCGCATGGCCGGGGCCACGGCGCGGGCGCTGCTGATCGCGGCGGCAGCGCAGCAATGGAAAGTCAGCCCCGACAGCTGCAGCACCGAAGAAGGTCGGGTGGTTCATCTGCCCAGCAAACGCAGCCTCGGCTACGGCGAACTGGTCGGCGTGGCGGCGCATTTGCCGGCGCCGGCCAGTGTCACGCTGAAGGATCCGACGCAGTTCAAATACATCGGCAAACTGCGGCACAAGCGCGATGCCGCGGCCAAGGTCTGCGGGCGCTTCAAGTACAGCATCGACGTGCAGTTGCCGGGGATGCTGGTGGCAGTGATTCAGCGCGCGCCGGTGGTCGGGGCGAAAGTCGTCAGCGTGAATTCGGCGGCGGCATTGCAGGTGCCGGGCGTGCGCCAGGTGCTTGCAGTCCCCGGGCGCCCGGACGTGCTCGGCGGCAATCTGGAAGGCGTCGCGGTGCTGGCCAAGACGTTCTGGGCGGCGCAGCAGGGGCGCAAAGTGCTGGAGATCAAATGGAGCGATTCGCCGCTGGCCGGGTTCGACAGCGCGGAACTGGCCAAGGCCCAGGCTGCCGCTATTTCCGACCCGAACAGCCAAACCATCAAAGCCATGACGCATGGCGATGTCGGCGCGCAATGGCCGCACGCGGCGCAACTGATCGAAGCCGATTACCGCATGCCGTACAAGGTGCAGAACCCGCTCGAGCCAATCTGCATCACCGCGCACGTGCAGGACAAGGCGATCACTTATTGGGGCGGCGTGCAGGTGCCGTCGTCGGCGCTGGAAGCGGCGCAAACCGTATGCGGCATCGCCAAGGAGAAGGTCACCATCAATGAGCTGGTGTCCGGCGGCAGCTTCGGCGCGCGGGAGGCCAAATACTGGTTGTTCGAGGTGGCGTATCTGGCGCAACAGACCGGTGTGCCGGTGAAGTTGCTCAACAGCCGCGAAGACGAAATGCACGCACTGTTCAATCACCCGGCGACGCTGCACCGGGTCAGAGGCGCGCTGGATGCCCAAGGCAAACTCAACGCACTGCAACTGCACGCGGTGTCACCGGCCTCGCCGGAGCAGTGGGAGCCGGGCTATTTCGAACGCCCGGATCACATGGATTACAGCACCACCGAAGCGATCACCGCGTGGGACTTCGCCTACCGTCCGCCGCACCTGGAGTTGAACTGGGTCAAGCACGAAAGCCATGTGCCCAGCGGCTGGTATCGCTCGGTGAGCTTTATTCCCAATGTGTTTGCCGTCGAGAGTTTCATGGACGAACTGGCCCATGCGGCAGGCGCGGATCCGCTGGCGTTCCGTCTGGCCAACATGCAGGAGCGGCCACGGCATGTGGCGGTGCTCAAACAGGCTGCCGAACGCGGCGGATGGGGCCAGTCATTGCCGCCGGGCACTGCGCTGGGGATTGCGACCAATCAGGGTTACAGCAGTTTTATTGCGGTGGTGGCGCGGGTCGCGATGGTCGATGGCAAGCCGAAAGTGGAGAAGTTGACCTGTGTGGTCGATTGCGGTCTGGCGGTGTCGCCGGGCGGGGTCGAGGAGCAGATCTACGGCGGACTGATGTGGGGCTTGGGCCATGCGTTGTTTGATCGCCTCGACATTCAACAGGGCAGGGTGGTGCAGAGCAATTTCCACGACTACCGCGTGACCCGGATGTCGGACATGCCGGCCACCGACATCGTGGTGCTGGATGGCGAGCCGGGCAAGCCCGGTGGCGTAGGCGAGTTGGGCAGTCCGTCGGTGGCGCCGGCGATTGCCAACGCCTTGTTTGCGCTGACCGGCGTGCGCCAGCGCTCAACGCCGCTGAGTCTGGGGTAAGCGCCATGGACCTGCGTCTGCTGCGGTACTTCATGGCCCTGGCCGATGAGCTGCATTTCGGTCGGGCGGCGGAGCGTTTGCACATCTGCCAGCCGCCGCTGAGCCAGCAGATTCGCTTGCTGGAGGAGGAGCTGGGCACGCCGTTGTTCGAGCGCAGTCACCACCGGGTCGAACTGACAGCGGCGGGGCAGATGCTCAAGGAGCAGGCGCCGCTGGTGTTCGAACAACTGGAACGGGCGCTGGATCTGACGCGCCAGACCGGGCGCGGGCAGCTTGGCGAGCTGGAAATCGGCATGATCAGCTCGGTGATGGTCGGCGTGCTGCCCAGAGCCCTGCACCTGTTTCGTGAGCGCTATCCGCAGGTGAACTGGCGCCTGCATGAAATGACCCCGGCGGCGCAGGTCAAGGCGTTGAAGGAAAAACGTATCGATGCCTGCGTGTTCCGCGTGGGTTATGACGATCCGTTGCTGCGCAACGAGTTGTTGATCTACGAGCCGATTCATGTGGTGATGCCGGCCGATCATCCGCTGGCCAGGCACGAGCTGCTGGCTCCGGCGGATCTGGCGCAGGAACCGTTCGTTGCGCTGGAACTGAAGCAGTCGCGGTTTGCCAACTTCCTTTATCAGTGCTGCGTTCAGGCCGGGTTCACCCCGCAGATCCGCCAGCAGGTGATTGAAGTGCAGACGTTGCTCAGCCTGGTGCGCGCCGGTTTCGGGGTGGCGCTGTTGCCGGCTTCGATCGAGCAACTGGCGCCGGCAGGGCTGGTGTTTCGCAGGCTGACGCCGGCGCTGCCGGAGGTGCCGTTGTATGCGACTTACCGGGCGGATGATGCCTCGCCGGTGCTCAAGCTGTTTCTCGATACGTTGCGGGAGTTGGTGGAAACCTCAGATCACCATTGATCCCCTGTAGGAGTGAGCCTGCTCGCGATAGCAGTGTGTCAGTCAGAGTTGATGTGGCTGACAGACCGCTATCGCGAGCAGGCTCACTCCTACAGGGATTTGTGGTGTTGTTGAAGAGTTCGGCACGATCACGAACGCCTGCGGTCGTAATCTTCACACGCGAATTCCCTGTGGAGATCCAATGAGCCAGGAAGTCCTGACCACTGAAACCAACCGTCGCCAGCTGCAGCAGATCATCGCCGGGCTGTCCGACGGGGTGATTCTGCTGGAGCTCGATCAGAGCATCCTTTGGGCCAATGAGGCGGCGCTGGCGATGCACGGTGTCAGCCGGATCGGTGAGCTGGGCACTAATGCCGATGAGTATGCCAAGCGCTTCAGCCTGCGCTATCGCAACAATCATACGGTGCCCCCGGAACACTATCCGATCAGTCGCGCGGCACGCTGCGAAGCCTTCAACGACGTGCTGATCGAAGTGTCTGCCGTGAATGATCCCGAGCACGTCTGGGTGCACAGCGTGCGCAGCATGATCCTGACTGATCGCGAAGGGCAGCCGGAGTCACTGGTGCTGATCATGAGCGACGTCACCGATTGGGCCAACGCCGAGCAGCGCTTCGAAAAGACCTTCAATGCCAACCCGGCGCCGGCGGTGATCTGCCGCCTCAGCGATTTGCGCTACATCAAGGTCAATCCGGGGTTTCTGGAGATGACCGGTTACACCCGCGAGCAGGTGATCGGCACCTCGGCCTATGAAATCGACATCTTCGAACAGGCCGAAAAAAAGGATCTGGCGATCCAGCGCCTGCGCGATGTGGCGACCATTCCGCAGATGCAGGCTCAACTGCGCCTGCCCGATGGCGGCAGCAAGCAAGTGATCGTCGCCGGGCAGCCTCTAGTGCTCAATGATGAGGATTGCATGCTGTTTTCCTTCGTCGACATGGAGCTGCGCCACAAGGCCGAAGTCGCGCTGCGTCAGAGTGAAGAGCGCTTTGCCAAGGCGTTCCGCCTGACTCCGGTGCCGATTCTGATCTGTACCGCCGACGAACAGCAGGTGATCGATGTCAATCAGGCGTTCCTCGACACCCTGGCGTACGAGAGTGACGACGTCGTCGGCAAAACCGTGACGCAGCTGAATTTCATTGACGACGATGGTGCGCGGACCCGACTGCTGACCGCCTTGGCGAAAAGCGGACGAGTGGATCGGGTCGATGTGCGGGTGCGCAAGAAGGACGCGGATCTGCTGGAGTGCGCGGTGTCTGCCGACACCGTGAATATTCAGGACACGCCGTGCTATCTGCTGGTGCTGATGGACATCACCGAACGCAAGCGCACCGAGCTGGAGCTGGTGGCGGCGATTGAAGAGGTGATGAAAGACGCTTCGTGGTTCAGCCGGACGCTGATCGAAAAACTGGCCAATGTGAAGAAGGTCAACTCGCCGCAACTGCCGAGCGTGTCGTTCACTGACCTGACGGCGCGTGAGCGCGACGTGCTGGGGCTGATCTGCGAAGGCCTGGCTGACAAGGAGATCGCCGCCCGCCTGAAGCTCGCACCGAATACGGTGCGCAATCATGTGGCGACCGTGTATTCCAAGCTTGATGTACACAGCCGCAGCGAGGCGATTGTCTGGGCGCGGGAACGTGGTCTGTTTTCTGGCGAGCGCGGCGCGAAGGGTCAGCGGTAGGTGCAAATGCACTAGCTGATGCGGTGCAAATGCAGGTTCTGGTGAGATAGGGCAGTTCTTAGTCTGTTGGGGTGCGATACGAGCCTGTTTGGCTTGGGATCGTCTCCCTTCGAAACAGCTAAAGGAACAGGCTCCATGATGAATCTTGCGCAGTTGCGCGCCAGCCTCGAACAGAGTTTTTCGCCATTGGCGTGCGAGTGTTCAGTGGATGGGGATCATTCGCTGACGGTGAAGTTGTATCACCCGGATTCGGGGCAGGTGGATCTGGTGATCAGTGGGTTGAAGCTCAATGCGTTGCGTACGCCTGAGTCGGTGGCGGCGCTGGTGGATGAGTTGCGGTATGAGTTGGAGAGCAATTCTTTGCGGGCTGCTCGGGATCCGGATATGGCCTAGGGTTTTGGTGTTGGTTTGTTTTGGGTGTATATCCGTTGCTGCGGTAACGGCCACTTAGGGTTCCGCCCTTACGGCGGGTCACTTTTTCCAGACGCCGAAAAAGTAACCAAAAAGGCTTTACCCTGACGTTCGGCCCTCGCTTAGGCTCGGGTTCCTTCGCTGCGGGATTCATCCGGGGGGCAGCGCCTACGGTTTGCTTCGCTGCACCTCCTCTCGCTGTGTTTGGCTGCGCCAAACGGTCGCTGCGCTCCCACCCCCGGACAAATCCCTCCACTCAGCCTGCCGACGGGCCCTCAGATCAAAAGCTTTCGGCGAGCTGACACTCGACCAGTGTAGGAGCTGCCGCAGGCTGCGATCTTTTGATTTGGGGCTTCTGGGAGCCAGCCTGCTGGCGATGGCGACCTGACAGCCGACCTGTTTCTGGCAGAAATACTCAATCTCTGTGGGAGCTGGCTTGCCAGCGATGGCGGCCTTCCAGCGAACAGATTTCTTGCTGACGTACTCCTTCAATAAGGTCTGCTCCCCACAAAATCGACAGCCAATTCCTCCATCCCCCTCCATTTCACTGGCGCTTGCAGGGTAGTCGGCTATAAAGAATGAGTGGTCAGGTCTTCCGTCATCCGCGATATTCGTGCGCGATTGCGGAAGTGGCTCTTCCATTCATCGCGGGTCGTCCTATGAATAATCCTGGGAAACGCGTGTATCTGCCGTTGTCGCTGGCTTTCTCTGTCGCGCTATTGAGCGGCTGCGCCAGTCCTCCGCCACCGCCTCCTGCTGCACCGCCACCACCGCCGGTGCGTACCTGTCAGATCCTGGAAAACACTCAGGTGTCGGGCGATATGTATGTTGACGAGCAGGTCACTCGGCATATCACCACCACCCGGTGTGTCACGCAGTAGTGCTGTAGGGGTGCTTGCCGGTGCACTTTGTCAGGCAATTACCCAAAGTCACTGTCTTACAGATAACCCCTGTGGGAGCGGGCTTGCTCGCGAAGGCGGTGTGTCATTCAAGGCAATGCTGCCTGACACTCCGACTTCGCGAGCAAGCCCGCTCCCACAGGGTTAATCATTTGTCAGAGAGATCAGGACAGGAACCCACCGTCCACATTCAGCGAAACCCCGGTGGTGTAGCTCGATGCATCACTTGCCAGATACAGCACCGCCCCGGCCATTTCACTCGGATCGGCCACGCGCTTGAGCGGGATCTGCGTCAGTGCCTGCTTGAGGATCGCGTCATTCTTCACCAAGGCCGAAGCGAATTTGGTGTCAGTCAGGCCCGGCAGCAAGGCGTTGCAGCGGATGCCGAATTGCGCGCATTCCTTGGCGAAGACTTTGGTCATGTTGATCACGGCGGCCTTGGTCACCGAGTAGATGCCCTGGAACACGCCCGGTGAAATCCCGTTGATCGAGGCGACGTTGATGATGCTGCCGCCACCGTTTTCGCGCATCAGCTTGCCGGCTTCCACCGACATGAAGAAGTAGCCACGGATGTTCACGTCGACGGTCTTCTGGAATGCGCCCAGATCGGTGTCCAGCACGTTGCAGAACTGCGGGTTGGTCGCCGCGTTGTTCACCAGAATATCGAGGCGACCGAACTGTTCCTTGATCCCGGCGAAGACCTGGCTGATCTGTTCCATTTCACCAATGTGGCAAGCCACGGCGGTGGCCTTGCCGCCGGCGGCGATGATCGCGTCGGCGACGTGCTGGCAGCCTTCGAGCTTGCGGCTCGAGACGATCACGTGGGCGCCTTGCTGGGCCAACAGTTTGGCGATGGCTTCGCCGATGCCACGGCTGGCGCCGGAGACGAATGCGATTTTGCCGTCGAGGTCGAACAACTGAGTCTTGGACATAAAGGTTCCTTGGTGTGGGCCGTCAGAGGCTCGATTTCGCTATGACCTGCAGGCTCATGTGCTCCAGCAGTTTGTTCATGTGAATGAACTGCGCGAAGCGTTTGTCCTGAGTCTGGCCGTGGTAGAAGCGGTAGTAGATCTGCTGCACGATGCCGGCCAGACGGAACAGGCCGTAGGTGTAGTAGAAGTCGAAATTGTCGATCTGGATGCCCGAGCGTTCGGCGTAGTAATCGACGAATTCGCGTCGAGTCATCATGCCCGGGGCGTGGCTCGGCTGGCGGCGCATCAGTTGCACCGGTGCCGGATCATCGGCCTGAATCCAGTAAGCGAGGGTGTTGCCCAGATCCATCAGCGGATCGCCGAGGGTAGTCAGTTCCCAGTCAAGCACGCCGATGATCTGCATCGGGTTGTTCGGGTCGAGGATCACGTTGTCGAAGCGATAGTCGTTGTGGACGATGCTTGAGGTCGGATGGTCGGCCGGCATCTTGTCGTTGAGCCAGGCTTTGACTTTCTCCCAGTGCGGCGCATCCGGGGTCAGGGCTTTTTCGTAACGTTCGCTCCAGCCTTTGATCTGGCGGGCGACATAGCCTTCAGGTTTGCCCAGATCGCCGAGGCCGCAGGCGTTGTAGTCAACCCGGTGCAGTTCGACGAAACAGTCGATGAAGCTCTTGCACAGTGCTTCAGTCTTGGCCGCATCAAGGCCCAGTTCTGGCGGCAGGTCGGAGCGCAGGATGATGCCCTTGACCCGTTCCATCACATAGAACTCGGCGCCGATCACTGACTCGTCGGTGCAGTGCACGTAGGCTTTCGGGCAGTAGGGGAAACCATCGCGCAGTTGATTGAGGATGCGGAATTCGCGGCCCATGTCGTGGGCGGATTTGGCCTTGTGGCCGAACGGCGGCCGGCGCAGCACGAACTCCTGCTGCGGGTACTCCAGAAGGTAAGTCAGGTTCGACGCACCGCCGGGGAACTGGCTGATCTGCGGCGTGCCGGTCAGCCCCGGAATGTGCCTCTTCAAGTACGGATCGATCAGGCTGGCATCGAGTTCTTCGCCAGAGCGGATACGGGTGGACTGGTCAGTAAGCGCCATGCTTATCCCTTCTGCTTATTTTGGAGGCCAGACATCATTGGCTAATCTAATGGCGCACTCGGGCGGCCACAAGCGCGCAGCGGTCTTATAGGTTAGCGTGTTGCAGGATAATCAGCGTTTCGAATAGGTACGGCAGCAGGGCGCTGCCGGCTCTTTTCAATGCACGCGCTGGTTGTTGAGCCTGGGGGGCAGGGCGATCGGCGTCAGCACCGGTTGCCCTGAGAAGAACGCGACGAGGTTTTTTCCCACCAGTTCCACCGTGCCTTGGGTGGCCTCGGGTGACAGGCCGGCCACGTGTGGCGTGAGAATCACATTACTCAGGGTTTTCAGCGCATCCGGCACCTGCGGTTCGTGATCGAACACGTCCAGTGCGGCGCCGGCAATCCGCCGTTGCTCAAGGGCGCTGATCAGCTCAGCGGTGGCGATCACACTGGCCCGCGCGATGTTGACGATGAAACCGTTCGGGCCAAGGGCGTCGAGCACCGGGCGAGTCACCAGATGCTGGGTGCCAATCCCGCCCGGCGTGGCGACGATCAGAAAGTCCGAGGCCCGCGCCAGTTCGGTCGGCGTCGAGCAGAACGTATAGGGCACATCACTGCGCAACTGACGGTTGTGGTAACTGATCTGCATGTCGAAACCGAGGTGAGCACGCTTGGCAATCGCCATGCCCACCGCGCCCAGGCCGAGAATGCCCAGGCGTTTATTGGCCAGCGACGGGCGCATGATCTTCGGCCATTCACCCCGGCGCACCGCCGCGTCGCAGCGCGGAATGTCGCGCACCAGCGCCAACAGCATCGCCATCGCATGATCGGCCACCGACGAGGCGTTGACCCCGGCACCATTGGTCACGGTGATCCCGCGATCGCTGGCAGCCTGCAGGTCAACGTGTTCATAGCCGGCGCCGATCACGGTGATGATTTTCAGCGCCGGCAGGGCGGCGATTTCCTCAGCGGTCAGTCCCAGCGGGCCACGGGTCAGCACCGCGTCGATCCGTGCGCCGTGGCTGGCGATGGCTTGCGCACGTTCGGCAGGGGTTGGTGCGAGGATCAGGTGAAAACCCTGATGCTCGAGAATCGGCAAATAGTCATTGATGGTTTCAACCAGTACCAGAACGGTGGCGGGCATTGCGCGGCTCCTGTGATCTATGACGGTGTGGTCGCGAAAGTCGTGTCAGAGTGCTGATTCCAGAGCGGTTTGGCAATGGTGGCCGCAGCCCCGCTTCAGCCAGTGTAGGAGCTGAAACGGGGAGCGCGCGGGCGCTTCGTCAGAAGCTCACGTCGGCGCTGTTGATCAACCGTGCAAATGCTCCGCCGAGGGTGGCGTTATGGTGCTCGATGATGACGTGGGCGGGTAATGCCGGGGTGTCCATGCAAGTGTGGGCGTCGGCCACCAGCAACGGTTTGAAGCCAAGATCCGCAGCGGCGCGGCTGGTGGCGTCGATGCAGAACTGGGTCTTCATGCCGACCAGGTAAAGGTCGTCGATCTGCGCAGCGTTGAGCTGCTGCGCCAGATTCGTGCCGTGGAATGCGTTGGGTCTGGATTTGTCGAACACATGGTCGGACTTGGCATTCAGATCGAGTTCCGGCAGCAATTGCCAGAAGGGGCTGCCGGCGGCAATCGGCGAGCCTGCCGGGCCGGTGTGGCGTACGGCGTAGATCGGCACGTGTTGCTGGCGTGCCTGGCGGATCAGCTGCTGGATGTTGGCGAGCACACGCTCGCCGTCGTGGGGTTTTTCCGGGCCATGGAACAGACCGACCTGCATATCGATGATCAATAGTGCTGCGGACATGGTGTTTCTCCTTGAGGGCTGCAAGTGCCGCACGGACGGGAGAAACAGCAAGGCCCCGTCCATTGCTGGCGGGGCCTTGGGTTCACTGCGCTGGATTCACCTCAGGCAGCAACACCACGACCCGCCGGTAGCGGTCGTGGTGGTACGGGTGAGGTGCAGCGTGCGAACGTTCATGCCTCCGATCATGCTGGCGGCGGCGAAGGGCTGTCAACTGGCGTATTGAGCGATGCCGTTGCCGAACGACCAATTCTCCTTTTTTACTTCCACCAGATTGATGAACACGTCTTCCATACGAATGCCCAGTTGGGTGTTCAGGTTGTGCGCGATGGTCTGGTACAGGGCTTTTTTCTGCTCCAGCGTCCGGCCTTCATTGAGGGTGATCTGGATAATCACCAACCGATCGCTGCGCTGGATGCCCAGGTATTGCGGGTCGAAGATGAAATGCTCGCCGTCGTGCTCGTTGAGAATCTGGAAGTTGTCGTGCTCCGGCACGTTGATGGTGCTGCGCATGGCGGCGTAGATCTGCTCGCCGATGCGTTTGGCGAAGGTGGGGTCAGAGTGTTTTTTGATTTCGACGCGGACGAGGGGCATGGGCAGAGACTCCGTTGGGTAGGGGACTTGTCTCACGCTAGAACAGGTCGGCCAGATTGAAAGTGTGGGGTGATGAGCTCGCCGCTGTTTTTGTACGAGGCTACCTACGTTTTTCGCGGATTTTGCCTACGAATTTGGCGGATGCGTCTGCTATGCGGCTGCCGATGAACAAGAAATGATGAGGCATACAGTAGCTCGGGCGGTGACTGCCAACAGCCAAGGAAGGCAAATGCTCAAGAACGATCTTGAAAATCTGGAACTCGACAGGCTGGAGAATGAGTCAAGAAAGCTTGTGGCCGAGAGGAAAAAGCTATTGGCGGAGGAAAAAAAGCTTAAGAGAGAGACAAATTTATATCCGCTCGCAGTTATAGCTGGGGTGGTGACAGCAATCACCGCAGCAGCAGGTGTTTTCTTCAAGTTTTGAATGTTCGTTTCACAACCGTCCGACCCATGATCCAAAGGAAAATCCACATGAGTACCTATGATCGCAAAGCCAGAATGGAACAACTGGAACGTGAGCACGATGAGTGGGAAGAAAGAATGCGCATCAAAAACAAGGGCGATATGTACCCAATCTGGGGAATGCTAGCGTTCGGCCTGTTTTGCATGTCACTCGGATTCATGCTGGCTCGATCGATCTGATCAAATCTTCCCGCTCGTATTCCATTGAAACTTGCCGGAAAACGACATCTAACGTATCTGGAGCCGACAGCCATTTTCCCGAAAACGACAACCCGCTGATCTGCTCCGTACAACCATTCCTCAGCTAAGTCTTTGCTTCTGCTCATTTATCGCGGAGAATCGCGCCCCTGTTTCGGCCGGAGCATGTCTGTCGGTTTTTTCCGACGCGTCCTGACCGAGTGGCAAGTGACCGGAATGCGGAGATCCGACCGGATGAATGATCAGGCCAATAGCGTCGACGCACGCTATGAAGCGGCAGCACCAGCTGAACTGTCGAGCTGGAATCGCCATGACACCACGTGGATGTTGGGACTGTTCGGGACGGCCATTGGCGCCGGTACCCTGTTTTTGCCGATCAACGCGGGTCTGGGTGGCTTCTGGCCGCTGGTGATCCTCGCGCTGCTGGCCTTCCCGATGACATTCTTCGCTCACCGCGGCCTGACCCGCTTCGTGCTCTCCGGTCGCGAAGGCGCCGACATCACCGAGGTGGTCGAGCAGCATTTCGGCATCAAGGCCGGCGCGCTGATCACCCTGCTGTACTTCTTCGCCATCTTCCCGATCCTGCTGATCTACAGCGTCGGCCTGACCAACACGGTCGCCAGCTTCCTCGAACACCAACTGCACATCACGCCTCCACCGCGCGCGCTGCTGTCGTTCGTGCTGATCCTCGGCCTGCTGGCCGTGGTGCGTTGCGGCGAGCAGGCGATCGTCAAGGCGATGAGCCTGATGGTGTATCCGTTCATCGTCGCGTTGCTGTTCCTCGCGGTGTACCTGATTCCGCACTGGAATGGCGGCATTCTTACGACCGCTTCGCAAGTGCCGGCACCGTCGGCACTGCTGCACACACTGTGGCTGGCGATTCCGGTGATGGTGTTCTCGTTCAACCACTCGCCGATCATCTCGGCCTTCGCGGTGGACCAGAAGCGTCGTTACGGTGCCAATGCGGAGCAGCGCAGCTCGCAGATCCTCTGCCGCGCCCACCTGCTGATGGTGGTGATGGTGCTGTTCTTCGTCTTCAGTTGCGTGCTGACCCTGTCGCCGGAACAACTGGCCGAAGCCAAAGCGCAGAACCTGTCGATCCTGTCGTACCTGGCCAACCACTTCAGCAATCCGGCCATCGCTTTTGCGGCGCCGTTGATTGCCTTTGTGGCGATCTCCAAGTCGTTCCTCGGCCACTATATCGGTGCCAGCGAAGGCCTCAAGGGCCTGATCGTCAAGAGCGGCAAGCGTCCGGGCGCCAAAGCGCTGGATCGTATCGTGGCGGCGTTCATGCTGGTGGTGTGCTGGATCGTTGCGACCCTGAACCCGAGCATTCTCGGGATGATCGAGGCCGTCGGCGGTCCGGTGATCGCGGCGATCCTGTTTCTGATGCCGATGTACGCGATTCGTAAAGTACCGGCGATGGCGCGCTATCGCGGTCAGGCGTCGAACGTATTCGTTACCCTGGTCGGTCTGGTGGCCATTTCGGCGGTGATTTATTCGCTGACGGCGTAAGCCAAAGCGCCAGAGACTCAGCTACAGTGGCCGCTGTGCGTGATACGCACAGCGGCTTTTTTTCGTCTGGAGACAGTGGATTGTCGAGCGCGCCCCAATCAGTAGAGCCACCCAATCGCTGGCAGGACATCCTCGCCGGTCTGTCGATTGCCGGTCTGCTGTTGCCCGAAGCGGTCGCCTATTCGACCATCGCCGCACTGGCGCCCCAGGCCGGGGTGATTGCGCTGTTTGCCGGGTTGCTGTGCTATGGGTTGTTTGGCACCAGCCGCTTTGCCATTGTCTCAGCCACGTCTTCGTCAGCGGCGGTGCTGGCGGCGGCCACCGCGACCATGGCCAATGGCGACCCGCAGCTACGCGCGACGCTGGCGGTCGGGTTGGTGCTGGTCACCGGTGGGCTGTTCTTGCTGGCGGGGATCTTTCGTTTCGGCAGCGTCACTGCGTTTATCGCCAAACCGGTGCTGCGCGGCTTCGCCTTCGGCCTCGCGCTGACCATCATCCTCAAGCAGGTCGCCAGTGTGGTCGGTGTGCATCTGACCGATGCCAATCTGGTGCGCTTCGCCCCGCAACTGCTCGAACAACTGCCGCAGTGGAACTGGCCGGCGGCGGCCGTCGCAGCGGTGGCGTTGCTGCTGTTGGGACTGTTCTCGCGCTTTCCACGGGTGCCAGGCGGTTTGCTGGTGGTGGTGATCGGCATCGTCGCCGGACAATGGTTGAACCTTCCGGCGTATGGCGTGAACATGATCGGTTTGATCGACCTGAGCCTGGAGGTGCCAAGCCTGCCGGTGCTGCCGTTTGCCGACTGGCTGCGGCTGGGGGAGGTGGGGTTTGCGCTGGTGATGATTCTGTACGCCGAGTCGTACGGCTCGATCAGTTCGTTCGCCCTCAAGCACGGTGATCGTGTGACCTCCAACCGCGATCTGCTGGCGCTCGGCGCAGCGAACTTGTTGTCCGGATTGTTCCATGGCATGCCGGCGGGGGCCGGGTATTCGGCGACGTCGGCGAACGAGGCCGCTGGCGCGACTTCTCGCTGGGCCGGTGGGGTGGCGGCGCTGGTGGTGCTGGTGATCGTGCTGACGGTGCTGCCGTGGATCGCCCTGACACCGGAGCCGATTCTGGCGGCCATCGTGGTTCATGCGCTGGCGCGGGGCTTGAGTCTGCAGCCGCTGGGGCGCTATTTCGTCTGGCGCCGGGATCGGCTGCTGATGCTGTGCGCGGTGGGGGCGGTGCTGGTACTGGGCATTCTCGACGGCTTGCTGGTGTCGGTGGCCATCAGCGTGTTGCTGATGCTCAAACAGATGTCGGCGGCGGACATTCAGGTGCTCGGTCGGATCGACGGCGGCCATGATTTTGTCGATCTGCAGCGTCACCCAACGGCGGTGACTGAGCCGGGAGTGCTGATTGTGCGGCCCAGTGAGGCGTTGTTCTTTGCTAACGTCGAGCGAGTTCTTGGTGCAGCTTTGCACTTGATTCGTCATTCGGACGTGGCGCTGCACACGGTGATTCTCAGTCTGGAGGAAACCCCGGATCTGGACGGCACCAGCATTGAGGCGATCCAGGAGTTCTTCCTGCGGGTGCATCAGGAGGGCAAGCGCCTGATTCTGGCGCGACTCAAGCATGAGGCGCTGGCCGTGTTGGAGGCGTTGCCGGAGGTAACGGCCAACGGGGTGATACTCAGCGGGCTGAGCGTCGATGGTGCGGTGCAGCAGGCCTTGAAGCCTGCTCCCACAGGTCCCCAGACATAAAAAAACGCCGCGCATCTCACGATGGGCGGCGTTTTCTATTGCTTTGTAACGTTAGGCTTGAACGACTGGAATCTTGGCGTTCGCAGCGGCTTCACGGAACTCGGCGATCTGGTCGAAGGACAGGTAGCGGTAGACATCGGCCGCCATGCTGTCGATCTTGCCAGCGTATTCCATGTACTCCTCGACGGTCGGCAGGCGACCCAGGATCGAAGCCACGGACGCCAGCTCGGCCGAAGCCAGGTAGACGTTCGCGCCGTCGCCCAGACGGTTCGGGAAGTTACGGGTCGACGTCGACACCACGGTGCTGTTCGGCTCAACGCGTGCCTGGTTACCCATGCACAGCGAGCAGCCTGGCATTTCCATGCGTGCGCCGGCCTTGCCGTAGATGCCGTAGTAGCCTTCTTCGGTCAGTTGGTGAGCGTCCATCTTGGTCGGCGGCGACAGCCACAGACGGGTTGGCAGCTGACCCTTGACCTGATCCAGCAGTTTACCGGCAGCACGGAAGTGACCGATGTTGGTCATGCACGAACCGATGAACACTTCGTCGATCTTCTCGCCAGCCACGCTGGACAGCAGACGGGCGTCGTCCGGATCGTTCGGCGCGCACAGTACCGGCTCGTTGATGTCGGCCAGATCGATTTCGATGACTTCGGCGTATTCGGCGTCGGCATCGGCTTCCATCAGCTCAGGGTTGGCGATCCAGGCTTCCATCGCTTGCGCGCGACGTTCCAGGGTACGCGCATCGCCGTAGCCTTCGCCGATCATCCAGCGCAGCAGGGTGATGTTGGACTGCAGGTACTCGGTGATCGACTCTTTCGACAGCTTGATCGTGCAACCGGCAGCCGAACGTTCGGCCGAGGCGTCGGACAGTTCGAACGCCTGTTCCAGGGTCAGACCTTCCAGACCTTCGATCTCCAGGATGCGGCCGGAGAAGGCGTTTTTCTTGCCTTTCTTCTCGACGGTCAGCAGACCGTTCTGGATGGCGAAGTAAGGGATGGCATGAACCAGGTCACGCAGGGTGATGCCAGGTTTCATTTTGCCTTTGAAGCGCACCAGGATCGATTCCGGCATGTCCAGCGGCATGACGCCGGTGGCAGCGGCGAACGCGACCAGACCGGAACCGGCCGGGAACGAGATGCCCATCGGGAAACGGGTGTGCGAGTCACCACCGGTACCCACGGTGTCCGGCAGCAGCATGCGGTTCAGCCACGAGTGGATGATGCCGTCGCCCGGACGCAGGGAAACGCCGCCGCGGGTCATGATGAAGTCAGGCAGGGTGTGGTGGGTGGTCACGTCGATCGGCTTCGGATACGCCGCGGTGTGGCAGAAGGACTGCATCACCAGGTCAGCGGAGAAGCCCAGGCACGCCAGGTCTTTCAGTTCGTCACGGGTCATCGGACCGGTGGTGTCCTGAGAACCTACGGTGGTCATTTTCGGTTCGCAGTAGGTGCCAGGACGAACGCCTTTGCCTTCTGCCAGACCGCACGCCTTGCCGACCATTTTCTGCGCCAGGGTGAAGCCCTTGGTGCTTTCAGCCGGTGCTTCCGGCTTCTTGAACAGATCGAATGCCGGCAGACCCAGTTCGGCGCGAGCCTTCTCGGTCAGGCCACGGCCGATGATCAGCGGAATACGACCGCCGGCACGGACTTCGTCCAGCAGCACAGGGGTCTTCATTTCGAAGGTGGTGATGACTTCGTCGGTACCGTGCTTGCAGACTTTGCCAGCGTGCGGGTACAGGTCGATCACGTCGCCCATGTTCATGTTCGACACGTCGAACTCGATTGGCAGTGCGCCGGCATCTTCCATGGTGTTGTAGAAGATCGGAGCGATTTTGCTGCCGAAGCAGAAACCGCCAGCGCGCTTGTTCGGCACGTAAGGGATGTCGTCGCCGAAGAACCACAGCACCGAGTTGGTTGCCGATTTACGCGAGGAACCGGTACCGACCACGTCACCGACGTAGGCGATCGGGAAGCCTTGACCGCGCATTTCTTCGATCTGCTTCATCGGGCCGGTCTTGCCTTGCTCGTCCGGAACGATGCCGTCACGGGCCATTTTCAGCATGGCCAGGGCGTGCAGCGGGATGTCAGGACGCGACCAGGCGTCTGGTGCAGGCGACAGGTCGTCGGTGTTGGTTTCGCCGGTGACCTTGAATACGCGCAGGCTGATCTTGTCGGCCAGGACAGGACGCTTCTTGAACCACTCGCCGTCAGCCCAGGATTGCAGCACGGCCTTGGCGTGAACGTTGCCGTTCTTGGCTTTTTCAGCCACGTCGTGGAAGGCATCGAACATCAGCAGGGTGTGCTTGAGTTCTTCGGCAGCCACTGGCGCCAGCTCGGCGTTGTCCAGCAGTTCAACCAGAGTCACGATGTTGTAGCCGCCCTGCATGGTGCCGAGCAGTTCTACAGCGCGCTTCTTGTCCAGCAGAGGGGAGGTGACTTCGCCTTTGGCCAGGGCCGACAGGAAACCGGCTTTGACGTAAGCGGCTTCGTCCACTCCTGGTGGTACGCGATTGGTGATCAGGTCAACGAGGAAAGCTTCTTCGCCAGCCGGAGGATTCTTCAGCAGCTCGACCAGGCCTGCAGTTTGTTCGGCGTTAAGCGGCTGGGGAACGATACCCAGGGCTGCACGCTCTTCGATATGTTTGCGGTAGGCTTCAAGCACAGTTATTACCCTCATCAGTGGTCCCAAATGGGTGTCCGGGACGCTCATCCCGAAATTGCCGTACTCATGCACCGCACGACGTTGTGGGTCGTTTGGCCAGAATTACCGGCAATTCCTTACAGAAGCTGCTTTCAAAGTTTTACGCCTGCAGAACGGGGAGCTGATGAGGGTTGGCGTTGGGCTTTTCCCCGCTGGAAAAACCCTTCGCCAACACCGCTCTGAAGGAACGACTGTGCTCGTGACGCTTTGAAAACAGCTTCTAACGGACATTGGCGCCTTAAAAGGCTGGCTGATTCTACGGCAAAAAAAATTTAAAGGTAAGTCGCGCTCTATTGGACTTTGGTGGCGTTGTGCGCGGGCGAGGCAAACCGCGAGCCAGCGCTTGCCCCTGACGTTTGAGGGGTGATCAATGCCCGACAAAGGGCTAACATGCCGGCCTGTTCCGCGTTTCAGTGTTTTGCCAATTTATGCCCAATCAGACCATCAAGACCCCCTGCGTCGGCCTCTGCTCCACTGTTTACGGAGATCTGGTGTGCCGTGGCTGCAAGCGTTTCCACCACGAAGTGATCCACTGGAATGGTTACGGCGAGGAGGAAAAGCGTGCGGTGTGGTTGCGTCTGGAGCAATTGCTGTCACAAGTGATGGCGAGCAAGGTCGAGATCTTCGATCCGGCGCGCCTGCGCCAACAGCTGGAGCAGCGCAAGATCCGCTTTGTGCCGCATCAGTCGGAATATTGCTGGGCCTATCAGCTGATTGCGCGCGGGGCGCGGGTGATCATTAATCTGGAAGCCTACGGGATGGTGTTGCTGCCGGAGTTCCGCGACTGGAACCTGCCGGAGTTGCGCGATGCCATTGATCGGGAATTCTTCCTGCTGTCGGAAGCGCATTATCAGCGCTACATCGCCCCGGGCTTCCTGAAAGACGCCTTCGGCGCCTAGAAGCTTCGCGAGCAGGCTCGCTCCCACAATGATCGCAGTGGAATGCAAATATTGTGGGAGCTGGCTTGCCAGCGATGAAGTCGGTGCATCCAATATCGATTTTGACTGACCCACCGCTATCACTGACAAGCCAGCTCCCACAGGGATATGCATTCCAATTGTGGGAGCGAGCCTGCTCGCGAAGGCGCCGGTTCAGGCACCGTAATCCTCAGTGCTTCACCGCCAACTCCACCAGATGATCCTCAACCTCCTGCGGCTTGAGCACCAGCACGTCGCTTTCCAGTGCATCCAGCACCACTTCGGCGGTATTGCCGATCAGTGCGCCCGACAACCCGGTGCGCGCCACGGTGCCGATCACGGTCACCGCCGCCTGCAGCTTGTGCGCCATGAACGGAATCAGCACATCCGCCGGGCCTTCCTCGATGTGCAGGTGTTCGTCGTCCACATCGAACTCGGCCTGAAACGCCTTGCACTGTTCGCGGTATTTCGCCTCGATGGTTTCCTTGAGTTGAAAGGTCGGATCCGCCGCCGAGAGCATGGGTGACGGATGCGCCGTGATCACATGCAGATGCGCCTTGGCGAGGCTGGCAATGTCGTAGCCGTGATCAATGATCGTGGTGTGCAAATGCCGGTGTTCGCCATCGGCATTGCCCACGTCCACAGCCGCAAGAATCACCCGGTCTTTCCAGGAAGTGGATGTTTTTACCAATAGCACCGGGGTCGGGCAGTGCCGCAGCAGTTTCCAGTCCGCCGGCGTCAGCAGGGCCTTTTTCAGCGCACTGTCGGGATAGTGCTGCTTGACCACCAGCCCGCAGCCTTCGGCCTGCTGCACATCGATGATGGTTTCATGCAGGCTCTCGTTCCACGCCTGTTCGGTGGTCGCGCTGTAGCCATCCGCCAGCAGCGCGGCTTTGAGCACGCCGAGCATGCCGGCGTGGTCGTGCTTGCGGTCGCACACCAGCAGGTGCAGATGGGCCTGGGTCACGCCGGCGATCAACTTGGCGCGCTTGAGCGCCAGGCTTTCCGAATGTTCGGGTTCGATGACCACCAGAATGCTGCGAATGGCTTGCATGAGCGGAGTCTCCAGCAAAGAAAAGGCACGGCGTTGCACAACTATAGTTGCTGCTCATCGGGACGCGACTTGATGCATATCAACGCCTGCGACTGGTGGTCTGCGGGCAGGCCGGTATAATCGGCGCCCTTCGCGCCAATACCTTTACCGTGAGCCCCATGATCCTTCCCGAAATCCACGAATTCCTTGGCTGCCGCACGCCCGACGCCTGGGTCCAGGCGGCACTGGCCGATCAGGAAACCCTGCTGATCGACCACAAGAACTGCGAGTTCAAGGCCGCCAGTACCGCGTTGAGCCTGATTGCCAAGTACCATTCCCACGTCGACCTGATCAATATGATGTCGCGTCTGGCCCGGGAAGAACTGGTGCACCACGAACAAGTCATGCGCCTCATGAAACGCCGCAAGATCGAGCTGCGCCAGTTGCACGCCGGGCGTTACGCCTCGGGCCTGCGCAAAGTGGTGCGCAGCCATGAGCCGGTGAAACTGGTGGATACCCTGGTGGTCGGTGCATTTATCGAAGCGCGCAGTTGCGAGCGTTTCGAAGCGCTGGTGCCGCATCTGGACGAAGAACTCGGCAAGTTCTATTTCGGCCTGCTGAAAAGCGAGGCGCGGCACTTCCAGGGTTATCTGAAACTGGCTTACCAGTACGGCGACGCGAAGGACATCGCTCAGGTGATCGACAAGGTGCGTGCTGCCGAGCAGGAGCTGATCGAGTCGCCGGATGAAGAATTCCGCTTTCACAGTGGTGTGCCGGCCGCGGCCTGAAACACAAACTGTTAAAAACTCTTAAGAGTATGAAATATCACCGAAAACCGGCCCCTGCGGCCGGTTTTTGCTGCCCGAAACAACGCCTCTCCGACGAATCCCGCCATACTGTCGCCCACTTCACACATGGGTTGGCAGACGGTCGTTATGGATAACCTGGGTTTTGGCAAAGTCCTGCTGGTCGAAGACGATGAGCGTCTGGCCACGTTGATTGCGCACTTTCTCGAACAACATGGCTACGAGGTGCGCGCGGTGCATCGCGGTGATCTGGCGGTGGCCGCGTTTCTCGAGTTCCAGCCCAAAGTGGTGGTGCTCGACCTGATGCTGCCGGGGCAGAGCGGGCTGCACGTGTGCCGGGAAATCCGCAGCGTGTCGGACACGCCAATTGTCATCCTTACCGCCAAGGAAGACGACCTCGACCATATTCTCGGCCTGGAATCCGGCGCCGACGACTACGTGATCAAACCGATCAAACCGCCGGTACTGCTCGCGCGGCTGCGCGCCTTGCAGCGGCGGCAGATGCCGGAAGCTGGCGTGGTCAGTGCGCTGGAGTTCGGGCGCTTGAGCATCGATCGCAGCTGTCGCGAAGTGCGTCTGGCCGGCGAGATCATCGAAATGACCACCATGGAATTCGAGCTGCTGTGGTTGCTGGCCAGCGCCGCCGGCAAGACCCTGTCCCGCGATGACATTCTCAACCGCATGCGCGGTATCGCTTTTGACGGGCTCAACCGCAGCGTCGACGTGTACATCAGCAAGTTGCGCAACAAACTCAAGGACAACCCACGCGAACCGGTGTGCATCAAGACCGTGTGGGGCAAGGGGTATCTGTTCAATCCGTTCGCGTGGGAGCTGTAGATGCTGCGGTTATTCCTCGGGCTGTTTCTGGTGATGACGGTGGGCCTGGTCCTGGCGTTGCAGACTGTCGAGCGTACGTTCGATGCCTTGCTCGACTATCAGATGCAGGACTACAACCGCGAGGCGGTGCGTGGTCAGGCCTGGACGCTGGGGGAGTTGCTGCGCAACCTCGACGGCCCGGCCCGTGAAAAACAACTGCAGGCTCTGCGCCCGCACTATGGCCTGGGGTTGACCTTGGTCGACGCCGATCAACTGGCGCTCAGCGACGAGGAAAAAGCCGAGCTTGCTCAAGGCTTGCTGGTGATCCGCGACAAATACACCCAATACATTTCAGCCATCGACGGCGGCTCGCAACTGCTCAGCATTCGCTTGCCCGCCGAACCCAGCCTGATGCCGTTCTACATTGCCGGTGCCTACTTGATGATCGCCGTGCTGATCGGCTGTGTGTTGTTTTTCTGGGTGCGTCCGCACTGGCGCGATCTGGAAAAACTGCGTCTGGCCGCCGAGCGTTTTGGAGACAACGATTTGTCGGTGCGCATTCAACTGTCAAAGCGCTCGAACATTCGCGATCTGGCTGAACACTTCAACCTGATGGCGGCGCGCATCGAGAGTTTGATCGCCAATCAGCGTGAGCTGACCAACGCGGTTTCCCACGAACTGCGCACGCCGATTGCGCGATTGTCGTTCGAACTCGACCAGCTCAAGCAGCAACCGGACGCCAGCCAGAACCGCGAACTGATCGCCGACATGTACGCCGACCTTGGCGAGCTGGAAGAAATGGTCTCCGAGCTGCTGACCTACGCCAGCCTCGAACGTGGCGCGACGGTGATCAAGTGCGAAAACATTCAAGCGGCCAACTGGCTCGACAGCGTGGTCGGCAGCGTGGCGCTGGAGGCGGAAGCGGCGGGGGTGCAGTTGCTGATTGGTGACTGCCTGCTCGACACCGTACGCATCGAGCCGCGCTTTATGGCGCGCGCAGTGATCAATCTGCTGCGCAACGCCATTCGTTATGCCGAGCGCCGTGTCGAAGTGACGCTGGTGCGCAGCGGCGATTACTACGAAGTGCGGGTCAACGACGACGGTCCGGGTGTGCCGGTGGAAGGTCGGGAGAAAATCTTCGAGCCGTTCTCGCGGCTGGATGCCAGTCGCGACCGTCGTACCGGTGGCTTTGGGCTGGGTCTGGCATTGGTGCGGCGGGTGTCGCAGTCTCATGGCGGGCAGGTCGAGGTCGGGGAATCGGTGTGGGGTGGGGCGTCGTTCCGGATGACCTGGGCGTATCTGGACTGATTTGTGTAGACAGGTTGGGCCCTATCGCGAGCAGGCTCACTCCTACATTTGGAATGCATTCCCTTGTAGGAGTGAGCCTGCTCGCGATAGAGCCATCAATCACAACACAACCCCCTGCTCATTTGACCAACCCCAACCGCTCATGCCACTGCGCAATCGACTCCTCGGGATACACCTCAAATTGTTGGTCTTTGGGCTTGGCATCCACCTCGACCCAGGACGCCTTCGACCCCAGCATCAAATGTGTGTGCTGCGGCGGCACCGGCAGTGGCGTATCGATGGCCGAGGCGAATGGATGAATCAACTCCGGCCATTCCGGGCTGAACAGCCACAAGCCGCTGCCGCACTGTGAGCAGAAATGCCGCTCGGCGGTGCTGCGATGGGCACGTTTTTCACCTGCTTCCTTCATCTTCGCGTGGTAGATGCTGATGTGCTTGCGCCCCTGAACCTTGAGGCTGGCCGCATCGCCACCGAGGTTGATCGCATAGCCGCCACCGCCCTGAGTCTTGCGGCAGATCGAGCAGTAGCAGCGTTGATAGGGGTAGGGATGGGCGCTGGTCAGGCTGAAAGTGACGGCGCCGCAATGGCAGGAGCCTTCGAGGTGCATGAGGGGCCTCCGGTTGGCTGAAGGGGTGCGGTTGAGCCTAGAAGATTTGTGGCGATCATGCAGACGCTTTCGCGAGCACGCTCGCTCCCACAGGGGAGCGCGTTCGAGAATGTGGGAGCGAGCCTGCTCGCGAAGAACGATAACTCGGTCGCACTGGACGCCCACCGCCAGCCCGGTCAGCATGTCCCAAAAAAAGGCACTCCAACCCATGCGAAGACTCCCCTCACTGGCGGCCCTGCGAACCTTCGAATGCGCCGCCCGCCACGCGCATTTCGGCCGGGCTGCCGCCGAGTTGTGCGTCACCGACAGCGCGGTCAGCCACCAGATCCGTCAGCTCGAAGAGCAGCTCGGCGTCTCGCTGTTCATCCGCGAAGGCCGGCAGATTCGCCCGACCATCGCCGCCGGACGCTTGATGCAGAGCCTGCAACAGGCCTTCGAACTGATCGGTGAAGCCTGCGATGAACTGCGCGATCCTTCCTCGCTGGCGGTGTTGCGCCTGGCGGTCACCGCCGAGCTGGCGCAAAAGTGGCTGATGAACCGCCTCACCGATTTCTACGCGCGCTATCCGCACATCACCCTGCATCTCTACGAACAGCCGATCGACGCCAGCGCGCCGGGCGAAGACATCGACCTGGCGATCACCTACGGCACCGGCCCGGTGGACAGCAGCGCCTACTTCGTACGGCCGTTGCCTGCGCTGCAATTCTTCCCGGTATGCAGCCCGGGGCTGTTCAACCAGGGCACCCTGAAAACCCCGAAAGACCTGGCGCGCCACTGCCTGCTGCACGACGATCAGGACGGCAAGACCTGGACCGCCTGGCTCACCAGTCACGCCGGCGATCTGCGCCCGCAGCGCCAGTTGTATTTCGCCCATGCCGGTCTGGCGCTGGAAGCGGCGGCGCAGGGGCAGGGCGTGGCGATGGGCGACAACCTCACCGCGCAGGAGGACTTGCTGAGCGGGCGGCTGGTGCGGCCATTCACCTCGAGCATGACCGCGCTCGGCCAATACGCGCTGGTCTGCGAACGGCTGCGCCTGGAGCGGCCGGCGGTGGCGCAGATGCTTGAATGGTTCAACGATCAACTGGCCGATTGATGAGTTGAATTCAACTGTTCCGCAATATTCATCGTTGGCGGGCCAGCCGCCCGCGATCGTAGCCTGTGGTCATTCCCAACCCCAAGACGAGGTTTGACCATGGCACGTTTGCTCGACTCCACCCCCAAGCGCGACGGCTTCCGTCTGCCCGGCGAATTTGAAGCCAAGTCCGGCTGCTGGCTCGGCTGGCCGGAGCGCACCGACGTATGGCGCAACGGCGCGAAACCGGCGCAGAAAGTCTGGGTGCAGATCGTCACCGCCATCTCCCACAGCGAACCGGTCACCGTCTGCGCCTCCGCCGCGCAATTCGCCACCGCCCGCCGCCAGTTGCCGCCGCAAGTGCGCGTGGTCGAGATGACCTGCAACGACACCTGGTTCCGCGACAGCGGCCCGTGCTTCGTGGTCAACGACCAGAGCGGCGAAGTGCGCGGCGTCGACTTCGAATTCAACGCCTATGGCGGCCTCGACGGCGGGCTGTACTACCCGTGGGACAAGGACGACCAGATCGCCAGCAAGATCCTCGAAGTCGAACGTTTCGACCGTTACCGCGCACCGCTGATAGCCGAACTCGGCGGCATCCAGAGTGACGGCCAGGGCAGCATCCTCACCACCGAACAGTGCCTGCTCAACCGCAATCGCAACCAGCATCTGGGCAAGGACGAGGTCACTCGGCGCCTGACCGATTACCTCGGCGCCGAACAAGTGATCTGGTTGCCACGTGGCTGCAAGTTCGACGAAACCGATGGCCATGTCGATGACCTCGCGTGCTTCGTGCGTCCCGGCGAAGTGGTGCTGCAATGGACCGACAACCGCGACGACCCACAATGGGAAATCTATCAAGAGGCCTACGACATCCTGCGCAGCACCCGCGACAGCCGTGGTCGCGAGTTGATCGTGCACAAGCTGCCGCAACCGGACGTGCTGGAGTGGACCGCCGAAGAAGCCGAAGGCCTCGATCAGCAGGACAGTACCCACACCCGTCAGGCCGGCACCCGAATCTGCGCGTCGTATATCAACTACTACGCCGGCAACAGCTCGATCGTGGTGCCGCTGTTCGGTGATCGCAACGATCAGGTGGCGCTGGCGACCCTCGCCGAACTGTTCCCGCAGCACAAGATTGTCGGCATCGAGAATTCCCGGGAAATCCTCCTCGGTGGCGGCAACGTCGCGTGCATCACCATGCCGCAATACGCCGGCCAGAAAAAAGGAGCCTGACCATGGGCCTGCACAAACTGAGTAAAGCGTTATTGCTGGTGCTTGCACCCCTGTGTGTGCAGGCTGCCGAAACGGCGAAACCGGTGGTCAATCTGTACATCTGGGGCGAGTACCTGGCCCCGGATACCCTGAAGAATTTCGAGGCGAAAACCGGGATTCAGGTGGTCGCCGATCACTTCGATTCGCTGGAAACCGTAGAGACCAAACTGCTCACCGGGCGCAGCGGGTATGACCTGGTACTGACCGCCGGGCAACACCTGTCGCGAGCCATCGAGAGCGGTGCGATCCAGCCGCTGGACAAGGCGCGGGTGCCGCACTTTGCCGGGGTTGGCGAGGAGTTCCGCCAGCACATGGCGGTGTTCGATCCGGGCAACCGTTACGCCGGGATTTATGCCTGGGGTACCACCGGCGTGGGTTATCAGGAACAGGCGATCAAGCGGCGTCTGCCAAACGCGCCGACCGACAGTTGGGCGATGCTGTTCGACCCGGCGGTGGTGGCGAAATTTGCCGACTGTGGCGTGAGTCTGCTCAACGATCCGAACGAAGTGTTCGCGGCGGTCATGAAGTACCTGGGCCTGGACATCAACCGCCAGAACCTCGATGACTTGAAACTCGCCGAGCAGCAACTGGCGAAGATCCGCCCGTACATTCGCTACTTCGACAACGATCTGAACATTAGCGACCTGGCCAACGGCAACACCTGCGTGGCGATGTCGTGGAATGGCAACGTGGCGATTGCGGCGGGGCAGGCGCAAGCGGCGAGCAAACCGTTCCAGCTCAGTTACCGCATCCCCAAAGAAGGCACGTTGATCTGGTTTGACGCCATGGTCATTCCCAAGGATGCGCCGCATCCACAGGCCGGGCTGGCATTGATGGATTATCTGATGACGCCTGAGGTGATCGCGCCGATCACCGACACCATCCACTACGCCAATGCGATCACGGCGGCGGATAGTCTGGTGGATGCGTCGATCCGTAATGATCCGGGGACGTACCCGTCGGAGGCGGTGCGGGCTTCGCTGTACAGCAAGAATGACAATGGCAAGGCGTTCAATCGGGCTTTGATTCGGGCGTTCAGCAAGTTGAAGTCAGGTCTTTGATTTGAGGTTGAGTCGACGGGCGCCTTCGCGAGCAAGCCCGCTCCCACATTTTGAAATGCGTTCCTCTGTGGGAGCGGGCTTGCTCGCGAAGAACGATAACGCGGTCTAGACCTTGGCAACGCGCCACAAATACCAAGCTGCCACCGTCCGATACGGACTCCACGCCAAGCCGATCTCGATCATCTGCCTGCGCGTCGGCTGTACCTCCAGCGCCTTCAATCGGCGATAGCCCTCGCGCACGCCAAAATCATCCGCCGGCAGAATATCCATGCGCTCCAGGCTGTAAATCAGCAGCATCTCCACGGTCCAGCGGCCAACCCCGCGCAGGCTGACAAGGCGTTCGATCAGCGCTTCATCCTCCATTGCCAGCGCGGTGGGATAATCCGGCACCACACCGTCCAGCGTTGCCCGGGCGATGCCCTGAATGGTCGCAATCTTGCCCGCCGAAAAACCGCAGCCGCGCAGTTGATCGAAGTCGGTCGCGAGAATCTGTTCAGGCCGGGGAAACGTCTGCCCCGGAAACAGCGCCACCAGACGCCCGACAATTGCATCCCCAGCCTTGGCGTGCAGTTGCTGATAAGCAATTGCCCGCACCAGCGATTCGTAAGGGTCACGCGCCGGGTGCGGTTGATGCAGGCACTGGCCGACGGCTGCAACGTGGCGCTGCCAGTCCTCGTCGAGCGCGGCCAGAAATTCGCTGGCCGCCTGATAACGATCCGGCATGCTATTTCAGCAGTCCGTTGACTTCGCCGTAGGTCAGCGCCTTCAGATCATGGGTGTCGAGCTTGCCGCTGGCGAGGAAGCTTTTCACCAGCGAACCCATCGCGCCGTAGAGGAACTCGGCGATCCCGGACCCGGCGCTCAAGCGCCGCACGCCCAGAGCTTGCAGCTCGGTCGGCGACGGCAGACAGGCGAAGCCGAGCACGTTCACCGGCAGTGACGTGCCCTTGCAGATTGCCTCGATTTCATAAGCGGCGGTCACGCCAGCGGCAAACAAGCCATCGGCCCCGGCGGCCTGGTACAACGCTGAACGGTGCAGGGTTTCGGCGACGCGATCCTCGGCCGGTACCAGGCCCTTGAGGTAGACGTCAGTGCGTGCGTTGATGAACAGCTTCACACCACGCTTCTGAGCGATCTGCCGTGCTACTTCGATCTTGCGCGCCAACAGTTCCGGGGCGCCGCTGCCGTCCTCGATATTGATCCCGACCGCACCGGCGGCAAGCACCGCGTCGATCACTTCGGCCACGCGCTCGAGGTCATCGGAATAACCCGCCTCGATGTCCACGCTCAGCGGCACCTGGATCACCCGCGCGATGGATTCCACGGTTGAAATCAGCCGTTCGAGGGGCAGGGTGTTGCCGTCTGGATAGCCATGCGCCCAAGCGACTGCCGCGCTGCTGGTGGCGACCGCTTGCCCGCCCGCATGCTCGACCAGCCGCGCACCGGTGGCGTCGGCGACGTTGGTCAGGATCAGCAGACCTTCCTGGTGTAACTGGTGGAACCGAGTGTCGAGCGCGTTCATCGAAATCCCTTCTTGTAAGTGGAGCGAAGTGTCAGAAAGCCAGTGGTTGCGTGAGCTGCACCGCAGCGTTTTCTAGCCTCAGCAAAAACGCCTTGCGCGGCTGTCCACCACCATAGCCGGTCAGCGAACCGTCCGCACCGATCACCCGATGGCACGGAACCACGATCGACAGCCGATTGTGCCCATTGGCCAAACCTACCGCGCGACTGGCGCCGGGTTTGCCCAGGCGTGAGGCGATGGCGCCGTAGGTGCTGGTCTGGCCATAAGGAATTTGCAGCAGTTGCTCCCAGACTTGCCGGTCGAACGCGCTGCCGGGCAGATGCAGCGGGACGCTGAATGCACTGCGCGTCCCGGCAAAATATTCGTTGAGTTGCTCTTCGATCTGCCTCAAAGGCGCGTTGTGTCCCGGGGCGACCACGTAGCCATGACGGGTTTGCAGCTCTTCGACTTCGCGGGTCAGCGCCGGGCGATCGAGAAACTCCAGCAACACCAGTCCGCGACGTTCGGCCATGGCGATCATCGGCCCCAGCGGCGTGGTCAGGCGGGTGAACAGCAACGGTTCACTGTTGGCCGCGCGGCCCGGGGTGATGTGGAACGACTTCTGGAACGCATCGCGAAAACCGCTGAGTGATTCGTAGCCGGAATCGAACGCCGCATGATCAATCGAGGTACCTTGGCGAATGCCACCCAGCGCCATGCCGAGCCGGCGCGTGCGCAGCCACGCATGAAAGGTCATGCCGAAATGCTGCTTGAACCAGCGCCGCAGCTTCAGCGGTTCGATGCCTTCGGCCAGCAGTTGCGCATCGCTCCAGCGCATTTCCGGGTCGGCATCGACGGCGGTGAGCAGGCGCTGCACCCAGTCGGGGGCGATGGCTGCGGCGTCCAGCGGCTTGCAGCGCAGGCAGGCGCGATAACCGGCGCTCAAGCACTCATCGGCATGGGCGAAGAATTCGACGTTCTCCGGTTTCGGCTTGCGCGCCGTGCAGCTGGGGCGGCAGAAGATCCCGGTGGTTTTCACGGCCGTGAAGAACACCCCTTCGTAGGCGGTGTCGCGTTCGAGCATGGCGCGAACCATCTCGGCGTGGGGCGGCAGGAGTGCGGTTTGTATGTTCATGGGCAGAGCTTAAATCCAGGATTTCGATGGCTCCACCGAAAAATCGACAGTGAATTTCCAGAACCTCTGAACTACCGTGTAGGAGCTGCCGAAGGCTGCGATCTTTTGATCTTGTTTCTTAAAATCAAAAGCAAAAGATCGCAGCCTTCGGCAGCTCCTACAGAGTGGGTGAGGTGTCGAGTTTATGCATCCGTTTTCGATTCAACATATTGATCACATCGTCCTGCGTGTCGCCGATCTGCAACGCAGTATCGAATTCTACCGCCAGGTCTTCGGCGCCGAGGTGGTCAGGCACAACGAACCATTGGGTCTGGTGCACCTGCGCGCCGGCACCTCGATGATCGACCTCGTCGACTTGCAAGGCGAACTTGGCAAAAAGGGTGGCGGGGCGGCCGGTAAAGAGCGGCGCAACGTCGATCACTTCTGCCTGCGCATCGAGCCGTTCGATGAACCGGCGCTGACCGAGCACTTGCAGGCGCACGGTCTGACCGTGGAAAAAGCCGCCAGACGCTTCGGCGCCGAGGGCTACGGCCTGTCGCTGTATTGCTTCGACCCGGACGGCAATCAGGTCGAACTCAAAGGCCCGTCCGAGGCTTAAGCACGTTTGGCGAACAACAGCACTGAAGCGGCCGCCGACAGCAGCCCTGCACAGCAACGGTTGAAGACCCGTTTGCCGCGCGGCTCGGCGAACCAGCGGCGCATGTGCAGGCCCATCCACGCGTAGGCGCCGATGGCAATCCATTCCAGCAGCAGAAACAGCGCGCCGAGCACGGCGAATTGCGCCGGCACCGGGCGGCTCGGATCAACGAATTGCGGCAGAAACGCGGTGAACAACAGGATCGCTTTCGAATTGCCCGCCGCCACCAGAAACTCCTGACGTGCCAGCCGCCAGAACCCCACCGACGCTCCGTCCATCTGCTGCTCAGCCTCGGGGTTGGCGCGCCAGAGTTGCCAGGCCAGGTACAGCAGGTACGCCGCGCCAATGATCTTGATCGCATGGAACAGCCATTCCGAGGTCTGCAGCACCACCGACAATCCCGCGCCGGCGAGGGCAATCATTGCGGCGAATGCAACGATTCGCCCGATACCGGCGGCGCAGGCCCGACGATAGCCGTAGCGGGTGGCATTGCTCACCGACAGCAGGTTGTTCGGGCCGGGGGCCATGTTCAGGGCGAAACAGGCCGGGAGAAACAGCGAGAGCGTGGCGAGATCCATGGGCTTGGGCTCCAGTAACGATGACGCTTTTTTATCACAGGCTGCGGGCGCCTTGACCCGTACAGTCACGCGGTGCTGTCGCGGTACAGCTTCAGCACCCCCCTTTAAACGATTCGAACTTTTCTGATTCTTCAGAACTCTGAAAGGTCTGAAGGCGATGGTTTCGTCAGAAAAATCTGTGCGCCAAGTCAGAAAAAGGCGTTTGCCGTGTAATATTCGTCCAAAGCTGCAAACACCCTGCCGGCCCCGAAGCGGCCCCACCAAGAGCGATCTACATGCAAGCAAAGGCCCGTGAAGTTTATGTGCCACCGGTGCTGCAAGATCTGCGAGCCGGCACTGCCGAACTGCACATCGCACTGGAAAAACGTCTTCCTTTTTTCTCCGATACCCTCGATTCCAACGCTTTTTTACGGCTGATGCAGGCCTACTACGGTTTTTATCGACCGCTGGAAAGTGCACTGCTCGACAGTGGCGTGATCCCGGTCGATTTCGATCTTGCGCCACGTCTCAAGGCGCCGACCCTGTTCAATGATCTGAGGGCCCAGGGTCTGTCGGTCGAGGCTATTGCCCGTTTGCCGCTGTGTCAGGCGCTGCCCGTGATCGACTCCAGCGCTGCCTGTCTGGGGGTGATGTACGTGCTGGAAGGGGCAACCCTCGGCGGGCAGATCCTGCGTCGCGAAATCGCCTCGCGGTTGAGCCTGAACGCCGACAACGGTGCGGCATTCCTCGACGTTTACGGCGCTGCCACAGGCCGCCGCTGGCGCGATTTCATTGATTACCTGGGCAGTCGATCGCTGGATGCGGGCGAACGTGAAGCCGTGGTTGCGGCAGCCCAAACCACATTCAGCTGTTTCGAGCGCTGGCTCGAAAGCCGGGAGGTACTGGCATGAACCCGCAAGACCAAGAAGCCTTTGAAGAACTGCTGGCCAACTGTGCCGACGAACCGATCCGCTTTCCCGGGGCAATCCAGCCCCACGGCCTGTTGCTGACTCTGAGCGAGCCGGCGCTGGACATCATTCAGATCAGCGCCAATGTCGAGACCCTGCTGGCACGCCCGGCGCAGGAACTGATCGGCCAGCCGCTGCACCAATTGCTGGGTGAGACGCACGCGGTGGCCGTGCGCGAGGCGTTGCAACAACCGGTATTTGCCGATGCCGCACCGCTGCACTTTCGCCTCAACGGCACCGCGTTCGAAGGTCTGCTGCACCGGCATCAAGGCGTGTTGATTCTGGAACTGGAAATCCACGTCGAGAACTTCCAGCCGCGCAACGTCGCCGGCAACCAGACCCATCTGGGGCGCATGCTCCAGCGACTGCAAGCGGCCACTTCGCTGCAGGCGCTGTACGACATCAGCGTCAAGGAAATCCAGGCCATGACCGGTTACGATCGGGTGCTGATCTACCGCTTCGAGGAGGAGGGCCACGGTCAGGTGATCGCCGAGGCGTCCGACCCGTCAATGGAAGTGTTTAACGGCCTGTTTTTCCCGGCCTCGGACATCCCCGAGCAGGCGCGCGAGCTGTACCGCACCAACTGGCTGCGGATCATCCCGAATGCCGATTACCAGCCGGTGCCGCTGGTGCCCAAGCTGCGCCCGGACACCCAGACCCCGCTGGACCTGAGTTTTGCCACTCTGCGCAGCGTCTCGCCGATTCATTGCCAGTACATGAAGAACATGGGCGTGCTGTCGTCGATGAGCATCTCGCTGCTCAAGGGCGACAAACTCTGGGGCCTGATCAGCTGCGGCAACCGCCAGCCGCTGCACGTGCCGCATGAACTGCGCAGCGCGTGCCAGACCATCGGTCAGGTGCTGTCGCTGCAGATCAGCGCGATGGAAGCGCTGGAAATCAGCCGCCAGCGCGAGGAGAAAGTCGAGGCGTTGGCGCTGCTCAATCAGGCCATGATCGACTCGCCGGAAAATGTCTTCGACGGTCTGGCGCAGCAGCCGCAAGTGCTGATGGCGCTGGCCGGGGCCGGGGGTATTGCGATCATCGAAGACAAGCAGTTGCACCGTTATGGCAACTGCCCGGAGCCAGAAGACATTCGCGCCCTGCACAAGTGGTTGCAGAACACCGGCGAGCCGGTGTTCGCCAGCCATCATCTGGCGAGCGTCTATCCGCCGGCTGCGCAGTTTCAGCAAGTGGCCAGCGGCGTGCTTGCCATGAGCCTGCCCAAACCGGTGGACAACGGGGTGATGTGGTTCCGTCCCGAGGTCAAGGAAAACATCAACTGGAGCGGCGACCCGCGCAAGCCGCTGGATCTGGAAAACTCCGACGCCGGCCTGCGTCTGCGCCCGCGTACTTCGTTCGAAATCTGGAAAGTCGAGATGGCCGGGATCTCCACCAAGTGGAGTCATGGCGATCTGTTCGCGGCCAACGATCTGCGCCGTTCGGCACTGGAAAACGACCTGGCGCGACAGGTACGCCGCGAGCAGGAGGCGGTGCGCGCCCGTGATGAACTGGTGGCGGTGGTTTCCCATGACCTGCGCAACCCGATGACCGTGATTTCCATGCTCTGCGGCATGATGCAGAAGACCTTCAGTTCCGACGGCCCGCACACCTCGCGGCGCATCTCCACGGCTATCGACACCATGCAGCAGGCAGCTGGGCGGATGAACACGCTACTGGAAGATCTGCTCGACACCTCGAAGATCGACGCCGGGCGCTACACCATCGCCCCGCAGACCCTGGATGTCGGGCAGATGTTCGAGGAAACCCAGTCGCTGCTCGGGCCACTGGCGCTGGACAAGGACATCAATATCTCGTTCGAGGCCGATCCCGACCTGAAAATCCACGCCGACCCGGAGCGCCTGTTTCAGGTGCTGTCGAACCTGATCGGCAACGCGATCAAGTTCACCCCGCGCAAAGGTTCGGTGGGCGTGTTGGCCAAGTCTGACGGCAAAGAGATCGTGTTTACCGTGCGCGATACCGGCGAAGGCATTCCCAAGGAAAACCTGGCGCGGGTGTTTGACCGCTACTGGACGGTGAAGGAGGGCAACCCGACCGGAACCGGACTGGGCTTGTACATCACGCAGGGGATTGTTGAAGCCCACGGCGGGCGCATCGAGGCCAGCAGTGAGCCGGGTGAGGGCACGGAGTTTCGGTTTACCGTGCCGGCGATGCTCTCCGGGGAATGAAGAAATCCGTGCCACCTTAAACGGGGCACGGATTTTGGGTGGTTAGCCCAGATCGCTCAACGACATGAACACGTGTTTCGGCATCGGTACAAATCGATTGTTGCGCAATTGGCTGATCGCATACACCGCGCTGGCGGTACGACCATTGCCGTCGCCGAAGCCTTGAAAACCGGCGATGGCCGCCAGCAAGTGTTTGTCGACATGCTCATGGGCGGCATCGAGCGTCTTCAGATGTTGTTCCAGCGAAGCATAACCGCTGATGCTGCCACCATATTTTGTTGGCTGTCCTACCTCGCGCACAGACTCCGCCAGTTGAGGCACCAGTCGAGCGTGGATCTCTTTGACCACGTTCGCATCGGTGAGCGATTTATTGTTGCTCGTATACTCGCGCAGGATCGCGACAATGTGCTCCAGTTCGTTGTCGGAGGACGAACCCTTGACCATCCAGGCTCCGGCTCTCTGCGCATTGTCGGTGAAACCCTGCGGGTTGAACGCCGTTTCGGGCATCACGTCGCTGTAGGGTGGCTTGCCCAGATCCGTCTTCAAGATGCTTTGCTGATGATTCTTCAGATAGATGACTTTCCTGGATTCAAGCTCGGCCATTGATCCAAGTATTTCCGAATAGTCACCAGCTTTTGTAGTGAACTTTGTGCCGTTGAACCGGGGGCCTCTGCTTTTGGTGAAGCTGATCAGTACGTCGTTCGCCGCGGCATGACCGATTAACGATTCCAGTTGCTGGAATCCCTTTGAGGACTGAGTCGCTTCCCTCGTTGCAGCGTTGAACAGATGCTGCAGTTCTGTCGCATTGCCGCCCTTGGGTATGGAAACAACGTCCTGGCTCAGGCGTGTGACGAGCTGTTCGACTGTTTCGAGTGCATCATCCTTGAACAATGCCCGTGCATGCGCCAGCGTCGGCAACGTCATGCGAATCTCCGCTGCAACTCCGGTCTTGCTCAGTGCCTTGACCAGGTCGTACGAGCCGCTGCTGGTACTGCTCAGCGCTCGGAGTTGTCCGGCTCCGGCCCGGATGACGGTATGGCCGAAATGGCTGAGTTTCATCACGCCTTTGCCGACCAGTCTGGCGCCACCGTAAACCAGCTTCGGAACGCCATCGAGCGGATTGAACACCGACAGCGCTACGCTTGCGCCGACCTTGCTCAGGCTTAACAGTCTTGTACTGCTGCCCAGCGCCTTGCTGAACGGCCCCAGCGCTCCGGCAAAGACGAAGAGGATCGCGGTAAGGTCCATCACACAGCTGAATATGGCGCCGCTGCGAAGATCCGGGTCACTGGAGGACAGGCCCCTGATGCACTGGCGGAACGGGATGACGATGTCGAGAATGGTTTCGGTGACGTTGTCCCAGTCATCATGTTTCTTCTCCAGGGCGGGTCTGTCGTAACTGATTGCATAAAACTGATCGTAATGGGTGGGGGGATTATGTTCGGCAATGATTTCGCCGATCTTGTCGAAACGCTCCGAGTTGAAACTGTGCATAGGGCTACGCGTGAAGGGGAGCGCGTCGTCAGGCTCATCGAATTCGGCAAAGCGTTCGAGAATGATGCCCGGCCTGTCTCGCAGCTCCTCGCTCAAGGGGGGCTGGCCTTCGAAGTAAGCGGTTTTCTCGATTCGCGCATGAAGATACGTCAGCGACTTGAACTCGTTGTCACCGTTCGGTCCCTCGGTAAACCATCCGATCTCATCGAGTGTCTGGCCGCGGATGTAGGCTTCAGCAAGAGCCGGATTATTGCGGCAAATGCCTTGCAGGGGGAATATTTCAAAACAGTAGAACTGCAATCCATACTTGCAAAACAGCATGTTGCCGAAGCGCGCTGTTTTACGTGGATCAAACGGCACAAAGCTGCTGTTTATCGGGGTTTGTATGGAGAAGTCGCGAACGCTGAATATGGCCACCTTGCCAAATTCAAGTGCCATCCGTTCATCCAGTGATAATCGTGAAAGTGTCAGGCGCACAGTGGTATTGATGGCTGTTTTGTATTGCTTGAAGTGTTCTTTTACTTTTGCCTTGTAAATGTCGTTGATTGGTTCGAGTGTCAGCAGATCCGGATACGCCTTGTAGATACTTGTGCCGGATTGCCTGTCATAGCCTTTTTTGAACAGCAAGTTGCGGGTCATGTAAACATCAAGCACGGAATGATAATGGCGTTCGTATCCGTATTCGACCGGCAACGCTATTTGCATCATCGGATCGCAACCTACGTCGTACAGCTCGGCTTTTGCCAGCTTGCGCCGGCTGACCGGTGGGGTGGCGATCGTTGTCAGTGCGGCGTTGATCGCCTCGAGGTGGGCGTTGTATTGGCTGGCTGCCTGCTTGAACAGTTCCTGGGTTGGCAGGTCATTGGCATTCTCCGGTTCCAGGCCATTCAGCATCGACCAGTCCATGATGCCTTGCAGGTTCGCCCAGTCATGCAGGGTCTGCTGTTGGGCACTAGTGGGCAAGATCGCGCCCAATTCAAGCAGCTTGTCATAGGACATCTGACTGGACAGGCCAGGCGCGATGCTCTCGGCCAGACTTACCGATTTGCGCAGAATTACCCAGCCTGGCGTGCCGATCTGCAGAGTCGCGGGTGTCCTGACCAGGAACTCAGGTGCAAGTCCGGCGAGGATCAGTTCCAGCGTCATGGGAACTGCATATTCCTTGATACGTCGGCGTCCGAGTGCCTGTTCCAGTGTCAGGTTGACCTCATGGGAGGTAGCCTGCACGTAACCTGGGTTATAGATATTCTGCTCGATGAAGTTCTGGTTCTTGTCTTCGCGACCCAACGACAAATCCAGCATGACCGCTGCGACCAGCAGTCGACTGCGCTGCTCTGTGCTCAGCACAGTCGCATTGACCATGGACGGCTCGTTCAGCGCTTCGAAGCAGGACTGGGCGAAAGCTTTGGCTTCTTCGGTCTCGATCAGCAGTGCCCAGGCGCGACGCGGGTATTCACGCAGGGCTGTCGGCGTCTCTTTCTTGAGCAGTGCGCCCGCCAGATAATTGATCAGCGGTTCCGCGTGCGGCTCGCCCCTGTCCATCAACTTATGGATGACCTGGTAGATAGCCGATTGCTGATCTTCGTCGATGCACAGCTCTGTTGCGCCGGTTTCGTTCGATATCCCCCAGTAGTTGCCATGCGTCGGTGGCAGCGGCAACGTCAGTTCGAGCCAGGCGATCAGGTTTTGAATCTGTTCCACGCTCTTGGGCAGGTTCAGTTGCTGGAACTGCAGCCAGTTGAGCAACGGCAGACGGTCGCTTGAAGAAACGATGCCGCCTGTCATGACTGCACTTCTGGCCAGCAATTCCAGGTCGGCTTTCAACGAATCAATCGCGTGGATCTGCTGGGTGATATCAATGCGCTCGATAAATGTCTCACCGGATTTTTCGACTTCATAGGCCTGAAAGATCTCGCCCTCTTTATTAACCAGTGTCCAGTTGTCATCATTGATTTCTAATGTATCGACGATTGCAACGAATTGTGGTTGACGTGTCAGTTGGCGCAGGACGATGTGTGCCGAGAAATGCGCTTGGTTGAATTGACTTCCCTCAAGAGTCGATATGCACAGTTGTTTGTTATTAACACGGTTGGTGGGGTAGGCATAGTTGTCGCTGGCCTTGGCCTTTTCCCACTTTTCGAGCATGGCTCTCATTGTCTGCGCAATATCGCGTCGCTCAAGTTGCTCACTTGATAGAGGTGCTGGGGTAAAAAGATTGGTTGAAGTCGTCATTGGGTGTCAGTCCATCCATGGCTATATAGGTGGGTCAATAAACGGGTACCGCGAAGATTTGTTTTCGCGTGGCGACTATATCGGCGCAACCAGGGTTTGTTTTGCAGTATTGGTTTCAACGTATGTTTCGTGTCGGTCGATACGAGGGCAATTTTGTTCAATACAGCAGGCCGTGCCTTAGTTAGCCTGAGTCTCTTTCTCCCCACTCTGCAGCAGGTGCGTAATGAGTCTGATTGTGTCGATGGCGGCGTTTGCGCTGGTGGCGTCCATAACCCCGGGGCCGGTGAATATAGTGGCGCTGAGTTCCGGTGCGCAGTTCGGCTTTCGGGCCAGTCAGCGGCACGTGGCAGGAGCGACGCTGGGTTTTGTGCTGTTGCTGGTGCTGATGGGCCTGGGGCTGCATGAGGTCCTGAAACTGTGGCCATTTCTGACCCGGGTGGTGCAATTGGCCGGGGTGGCGTTTCTGTTGTTCATGGCCTGGAAACTGGCTGCCGATGACGGCCAGTTGCATGCCGGCGAGGCGGGGCGGGCGCCGTCGATGTTGTACGGCGCGGTGATGCAATGGCTCAACCCGAAAGCCTGGCTGGCGTGTGTGGCAGGGATGGGCGCGTTTGTCGCCGATGGCGAGGCGCGGCTGGTCTGGCAGTTCGCCGCGGTGTATCTGGTGATCTGTTATCTGTCGGTCGGTTGCTGGGTCTATGCCGGGACGTTTCTGCGTGGGTATCTGGGCAATCCGAAGGGGATGCGCCTGTTCAATCGGTTGATGGCCTTGTTGCTGGCGGCGAGCGCGGGTTATCTGCTGTTGCCGTGAGCCCGGCGCCAGGATCAGCCGCGATATTGGCCGGGAGTCGCCGCCAGATGCTGTTTGAATGCGCGCTGAAAATGCGCCTGATCGGCAAACCCTGCTTCCAGCGCGACATCGGCAATCAACTGGCCGCTGCGCAGACGTTCGCGGGCGAACTGGATGCGCTGGTTGACCACAAAGGCATGCGGAGTCATGCCGTAATGCTGCTTGAACGTACGGATCAGATACGACGGTGACAACTGCGCCGCCGTGCAGATGTCCTCCAGGCTGAGCAGGTCGGTGCAGTGTTCGCGAATGAAGTCGGCGGCGCGTTCGAGCTTGAAATTCGGTTCACGCTGCGGTGGTTCAGCCGGGTTCAGGCGTAGTTGCAGATCGCTGAAAAACTCCACCGCTGCGCTGTGTTTGCGCAGTACGTCCTGCTGCTCGTCGACCAGTGTGGCGTAAAGCCCTTGCAGGTCACGAAACAGTCGCGGGTCATCCAGATGAGTAGTGGTAAACCGCCGAAACTCCAGCTCGGCACTGAACCCCAGTTGATGCTGCAGATCAGTCAGCCACGGCGTCTCGACATACAGCATCAAGTACGACCACGGCTGATCATCGAGCGGGTTGCAGGCATGCACGTCGCCGGGATTCATCAGCACCACGGTGCCGGCGGCGACTTCGAACGTCGATTGCTCATGCACATAAATGCTCCGCCCGGCGGTGATCGCGCCAATCGAAAAATGCGCATGGGAATGGCGTGAGTAGCAGACCTCACGGCCATCGGCGATGGCCCGCGCTTCGATGAAGGGCAGGGCATCGTCGCGCCAGAAGCGTGGGGCTTTTTCAGGGTTTTTGGCGGCAGCGTGTTTCATCGTTATGGTTCCCGGCGGGCCAGACACCGGAGTGTATTAGCTCTGGCCGGCGAAGGCCCGCTCCAGTTCGGCGATGTCGAGTTTTTTCATCTTGAACATGGCCTGCATTGCCCGTTGCGACTTGCTGGTGTCGGGGTCCAGCATCATGTGCATGAACGCTACCGGCACGATCTGCCACGACACCCCGAACTTGTCCTTGAGCCAGCCGCATTGCTGGGCCTCGACCGGACCACCGGCCGACAGGTTGCCCCAGAAGTGGTCGACTTCTTCCTGATTCTGGCAATTGACCTGAAACGAAATGGCCTCACTGAACTTGAACATCGGCCCGCCGTTGAGGCCGGTGAAGGTCTGGCCGTCGAGTTCGAAACTGACGGTCATCACCGCGCCTTCCGGCTTGCCGTGAAATTCCTGGCCGACCTTGCTGTAGTGGGTCAGGCCGGTGATTTTCGAATGATCGAAGATCGAGCAATAGAACTTCGCGGCGGCTTCGGCCTGATCATCGAACCACAGGCACGGTGTGAGTTTTTGAAAGCGTTGCATGGCAGTCATCCTCGGCAGGTTAGACACGCAGGATTTACAGCGTAGTCAGTCCTTGGTCGAATGGCGGTGCCGTAGATCGACAAGTGCGTCGCTTGCCGCCAAACCCTGTAGGAGTGAGCCTGCTCGCGATGGCGTAGGGTCAGGCAACGCCTATGCAAGCTGCGACGACGCCATCGCGAGCAGGCTCACTCCTACAAGGAGCGCCGTTCGGCGATCAGCAACAGTGACTGCGGCACCGTGCTTTGCGGGTGCTGCGGTTCCTGCAAACCGAGAATGTGAAACCCGGCCATGTCCAGCGCGTTGCACCAGCTCGACAGCGTGCGGAAATACCACGGCATCGGCTGCCACTGGCCCTTGAACCCGGCGAAGAACTCTTCACGCCAGCCATCCTGATAATCGCCGGCCGCCACGGCCCACGGATGCAGGGTCTGAATGATCATGGCACCGCCGGGAGCCAGCAACGCATGCATCGCGGCGAGCAATGGAATGATGTCCTGATGCAGCAGCGAGAAGTTGGCGCAGATCAAATCGTAATCACGACCGATGTCGACTTCGTCCTCGACCAGCGTCTGGTAACTGGCGACGTGCACGCTGGTTGAACCGGCCGCGCGTGCAGCCTCGATCAACGTCGCATCGCCATCGACGCCCGCCGAATCGATACCGCGATCCGCCAGCGCCCGCAACAACCAGCCTTCGCCGCAACCCAGATCCAGCACGCGTCCCGGTTGGCGGCCCATGATCGCCAGCAGGATCGCCTGATCGGTGACCTGCTGACGGCTTTCGATGGCACCGCTGCGGATCGCGTCGATCCAGGCATCAGCGTTGGTGTGCCAGCTCTGTAACAAGATGGATTCAGGGGAGGGCATGGCGCGGTCTCCGGCAAAGGCAGAATGTGGGCGTTGGCTTGTACGACTGCTATGGTCAAAGGCTGAACAGAGTCTGGCAGAGGATAGACACCATGAACTCATTAACTGGCGGCTGCCTGTGCGGCGATGTGCGTTTCGAAGCATCGGGCCAACCTTACCGTGTCGGCATCTGCCACTGCCTCGATTGCCGCAAACACCACGGCACGTTGTTTCATGCCTCGGCGATATTTCCCGAGAATGCGCTGACCGTCAGTGGCAAGACCGGCGAATATCAAGGGCGGGTGTTCTGTCCGCGCTGTGGTTCGCCGATACTGGCGCGTTCGGGGGATGAAATTGAAGTGAATGTCGGCTCGCTGGACGCGCCGAACCAGTTCAAGCCGACTTATGAACTGTGGACAGTGCGGCGCGAGTCATGGTTGCCGGCGCTGCCATTGGCGCACCACTACGAACGTGATCGCGAAGGGACGGGGCGCACCGAGGAATAGCAAAAAGTCCGGGCAATACCGAGTCCCCTGGTGGGAGCGGGCTTGCTCGCGAAAGCGGTGGTTCAGTCAACCTGATATCGACAGACAGATAGCCTTCGCGAGCAAGCCCGTTCCTTCAGTGGAGTCAGCTGACTTCGGTTATCTCAGCCGCGAATAAACGCCAGCAAATCGGCATTGATCGTCGCCGCCTCAGTCGTCGGCATCCCGTGCGGAAACCCCGGATATGACTTCAGCGTGCCATTTGGCAGCAGTTTCGCCGACAAAGGCCCCGAGTTCGCATACGGTACGATCTGATCGTCCTCGCCATGCATCACCAGCACCGGCACGGTGACTTTCTTCAGGTCTTCAGTGAAATCGGTCTGCGAGAACGCAACGATCCCGTCGTAATGCGCCTTGGCGCCGCCGATCATGCCCTGACGCCACCAGTTGCCGATGATCCCCTCAGACGGCTTGGCCCCGGGGCGGTTATAGCCATAAAACGGCCCGCTGGGGATATCGCGGTAGAACTGCGCACGATTGGCCGCCAGTTGCGCCTGAAAATCGTCGAACACCGATTTCGGCAATCCACCGGGATTGCTTTCGGTCTGCACCATCAACGGTGGCACCGCGCTGATCAGCACGCCTTTGGCGACGTTGTCCTGACCATGACGGGCGATGTAGTGGATGACCTCGCCGCCGCCGGTGGAGTGGCCGACATGCACCACGTTCTTCACCCCCAGGTGCTGAACCACCGCCAGCGCATCGTCGGCGTAATGGTCCATGTCATGGCCGTCCCAGACCTGGCTCGACCGTCCGTGGCCTCGACGGTCGTGAGCAATCACCCGAAAGCCCTGGGCCAGAAAGAACAGCATCTGCGCATCCCAGTCATCCGAGCTGAGCGGCCAGCCGTGGTGGAAGTGGATCACCGGGGCGTCCTTCGGGCCCCAGTCCTTGTAGAAAATTTCGACGCCGTCTTTGGTGGTGACAAATCCCATGTTCGCGACTCCTGACCAAGGTGATGGGTTACCGCGCTCGTCGCAGACCGGTCGTAATGGTTCGGATGAGCGCCGTTATCAGCCAGAAGATTAAAGTCGACATTTTTGCGATAGGGCATGACCGGTGGTCGCCACGTCTGGCTTCACGCGCAAATTAGGCTTTGCTGAAAGGGATAAGCCGAGGCGCGCACAGGCTTCGATGGCCGTAGCGACGCCCCTTCAGAACACCGTGAGTCTGAGGAAAATCCCCGATGCTGACCTTGAATATCAATGGCAAGGATCAGGAGCTCGATGTGCCGGCCGACATGCCGTTGCTCTGGGTCCTGCGTGACGTTGCGCACCTGACCGGTACCAAATTCGGCTGTGGCATGGCCCAGTGCGGCGCCTGCACCGTACACGTCGATGGCGCACCATTGCGTGCCTGTATCACGCCCGCCACCGCCGTGGCCAACGGGCAGAAAATTCTCACCATCGAAGGCCTTTCGACCGATGGCTCGCACCCGGTGCAGCAGGCCTGGGCCGAACTTGATGTGGTGCAGTGCGGTTACTGCCAGTCCGGGCAGATCATGTCTGCCGCCGCGCTGCTGGCGAAAATCCCCAAGCCCACCGACAGCGATATCGATCAGGCGCTCTCCGGCAATATTTGCCGCTGCGGTACCTATCCGCGAATCCGCGCGGCTGTGAAACGTGCGGCCGAGATCGGCTGATTGGGAGATAGACGATGAACAGTCCTGTATCGCGTCGCGGATTTCTCAAGGGCAGTGCCGTGCTGGGTGGCGGCCTGGTGGTGGCGTTCGTCGTGCCCGGTGCCCATCGTTTTGCTCTGGCGGCGGAGAATGAAGGCAAGGTCTTCGCGCCGAATGCGTTTTTGCGCATTGCCGCCGACAACAGCGTGACGGTGTTGCTCGGGCACTCGGAAATGGGTCAGGGCATCTGGACCGGTCTGACCATGCTGATCGCCGAAGAACTGGACGCCGACTGGTCGACGATCCGCGTCGAGCACTCGCCGGCCTCGGCGGCCAATTACGGCATGCCCGCGTTTGGCGGGATGCAGATTACTGGCGGCTCGACCTCGACCTGGATGGAATTCGACCGCTACCGGCTCGCCGGGGCCACGGCGCGGCAGATGCTGGTGGAAGCGGCGGCCAAGCGCTTCAACGTCGCTGCGTCGACGATTCGCACCGAGTCCGGCGTAGTGATCGCCGGCGATAAACGCGCGACGTACGGCGAACTGGCGGACGCCGCCGGGCAACTGCCAGTGCCGGATCCAAAGTCGATCACCTTCAAGGAGGCCAAGGACTGGAAAGTCATCGGCAAACCGACCAAACGCCTCGATACCCCGGAGAAAATCACCGGCCGCGCCAAGTTCGGCATGGACGTGCAATTCGAGGGCTTGATGACCGCGATGGTCGCCCGTGCGCCGGTGTTCGGTGCCACGGTCAAATCCTTCGAGGGCGCCGAGGCACTGGCGGTGCCCGGTGTGCACAAAGTGGTACAGGTGCCGACCGGTGTGGCGGTGATTGCCGATCATTACTGGGCGGCGAAACTTGGTCGCGATGCGCTGAAGGTCGATTGGGATCTCGGGCCGCACGCTGACCTGAGCAGCCAGGGCCTGCTCGACAGTTTCCGCAAACTGGCAGCGACACCGGGCACTTCCGCCAGCCAGGCTGGGGATCCGAAAGGCAACTTCGACAAGGCGGCGAAGAAAATCGACGTCGAATACAGCGTGCCGTATCTGGCGCACGCACCGATGGAACCGCTGAACTGCACAGTGAAGATCAGCGCCGAAAAGTGCGAGATCTGGACCGGCACGCAATTCCAGACCCTCGATCAGATGGTCGCCGGCAAGATCACCGGACTCAAACCCGAGCAGGTGGAGATTCACACCGAGTTTCTTGGCGGCGGTTTCGGGCGCCGGGCCAATCCGACCTCGGACTTCGTCGCCGAAGCGGTGCAAGTGGCGAAGGCCGCCGGCATGCCGGTGAAAACCGTTTGGTCGCGCGAGGATGACATTCGCGGCGGGTATTACCGCTCGATGTTCCTGCATCAGGCACGCATTGGCCTGGACGGGCAGGGCATGCCGCTGAGCTGGCAGCATGTGCTGGTCGGCCAGTCGATCATGGCCGGCACCATGCTCGAACAGACCATGGTCAAGAACGGCATCGATGCGACTTCGGTCGAAGGTGTGGCCGACAGCCCGTATATCAAGGGCCTGGCCCATCAACAGGTCGAGCTGCATTCGCCGCAGACCGGAATCAATGTGCTGTGGCTGCGTTCGGTGGGGCACAGCCACACCGCGTTCGTCATGGAGTCGCTGATCGATGAACTAGCCGCTGCGGCGGGCAAGGATCCGGTGGAGTACCGACGTACCTTGCTCAAGGACCATGCGCGGCATCTCGGGGTGCTGAATCTGGCGGTGGAGAAGGCCAACTGGAAAGCGCCATTGCCGGACGGACATGCGTTGGGTGTGGCGGTGCACGAGTCGTTCGGCAGTTATGTGGCGCAGGTGGCCGAGGTCTCTCAGGACAATCTGGCGATCCGCGTGCACCGCGTGGTGTGTGCGGTGGACTGCGGGATCGCGGTCAACCCGCAGAGCATCGCGGCGCAGATGGAATCGTGCATCACTTTTGGCCTGGGCATGGCGCTGCACAGCAAGCTGACGGTCAAGGACGGCGCGGTGGTGCAGTCCAATTATCACGATTACCAGGTGCTGCGGCTCAACGAGATGCCGCTGGTCGAAGTGCATATCGTGCCCAGCAGCGACAAGCCCGGTGGCATCGGCGAGGCCGGTGTTCCGCCCACAGCGCCGGCGGTGGCCAATGCCGTGTATGCGCTGACCGGGCAGCGCTTGCGTGAACTGCCGCTGCAACTGTCGGGGGTGTGAGATGAAACGACATCTGCTGTTGGGCACGATGATGTTGCTGGGGCTGGGCGGCTACGCCTCGGACCTGTTCGCCGACGATCAGGAGGCACTCAAGGCGTTCGGCACGGTGCAGAAGGTGTTCCAGAGCCCGCGCTGCCAGAACTGCCACATCCCCGGCGACTCGCCGCTGCAGTTCGATGCGGGCAAACCGCACGCGATGAATGTGGTGCGCGGCATGGACGGTAAGGGCGCCGCCGGTTTGCCTTGCGCCACCTGCCACGCCGAGAGCAATCCGCCGGAGAGTTATGGCCCGCATGCGCCACCGGGGGCGCCGCACTGGAGCCTGCCGCCGGCGGCGCACAAGATGGCCTGGATCGGCCTGCCGCCGGACAAGTTGTGCGCGATGATCAAGGATCGTTCGAGCAATGGTGACCGTGACTTCGCCGCGCTGATCAAACATGTCAGCGACGACAAACTGGTGCTGTGGGGCTGGAATCCCGGGGCAGGGCGTGCGCCGGTGCCGGTACCGCATGACATTTTTGTGGCCCAGTTCAAGCTTTGGGCCGACGCTGGCGGACCATGTCCGGTTGCGGGCGGTTGAGTGTGTGAGTCGCTGGCGAATCAAGCTACTCTAAGGGTCGTTGACCCTGATGGAGTGCGTGATGCTGGCCCCGATCAAACCCGCCAATGAAGCCACCCGAATTCAAGCGCTGCACGGCTTGAATGTACTTGATTCGGCGCCCGAAGAACGTTTCGACCGTTTGACCCGTCTGGCCAAACGCCTGTTCAACGTGCCGATTGCGCTGGTCACGCTGGTGGACAAGGATCGGCAATGGTTCAAGTCTTGCGTCGGGCTCGACGTCAACGAAACCCCGCGTGATGTGTCGTTCTGTGGGCACGCGATTCTTCAGGACGAATTGCTGCTGGTGCCAGATGCCAAGCGGGACAAACGCTTTCATGACAATCCGCTGGTCACCGGCGAGCCGAACATCCGTTTCTACGCGGGCTACCCGCTGACCGTGCCCAACGGCAACAAAATGGGCACGTTGTGCCTGATCGACACCCAGCCACGCGAACTCGACGACGAGGAGCGCGGGCTGTTGCGCGATCTGGCCGGCATGGCCGAGCAGGAGTTGATGGCGGTGCAGATGGCGAGCATGGACGAGCTGACGCTGCTGTCCAACCGCCGCGGCTTCAAGACCCTGGCCCAGCATGCGCTGGACGCCTGCAAACACCGGGATAAACCGGCGACGCTGCTGTTTTTCGATCTCAATGACTTCAAACAGATCAACGATCGTTACGGCCATGCCGAAGGCGACAGTGCGCTGAAGACCTTTGCCGATGTGCTGCGCATCGCTTTTCGCGAGAGCGACGTGGTCGGGCGCTTGGGCGGTGACGAGTTCGTGGCGCTGCTGACCGGCTCCAGTCACGTTGAAACCACAGCGATCATGGCGCGGCTCAAGGAAATCCTCGACGAGCGCAATGCGATGTTGCAGCGCGGCTACGAGATTCGCTTCAGCGTCGGCCAGATCGAATACGATCCGCAACGCCATGAAACGGTGGATCGACTGCTGGCCGATGCCGACGAGGCGATGTATGCGCACAAGCAGGCGTTGAAACGGCGTTGATTCAGGCCTCATCGCTGGCAAGCCAGCTCCCACAGATTTAGCGGCTGCCCACGAAATCCAGATACACCGCAGAACCCTGTGGGAGCGGGCTTGCTCGCGAAAGCGTCCGGCCAGGCGATATCCATGTTGAATGTGCCAGCCTCTTCGTGAGCAAGCCCACTCCCACAGGTTTGTCCGCTGTTCACGAAATTCAGGCTCACTCCTAGAGGGGATTTGGGGTGTTCAAGAAATTGCAGGCACAAAAAAACCCGCCGATTGGCGGGTTTTTTATCGGCAGACCGAAGATTACTCTTCGATGTTGCCCATGGCGGTGGTGTTGAAGCCGCCGTCCACGTACATGATTTCACCGCTGATGCCCGACGCCAGGTCGGAGCACAGGAAGGCGCCGGCGTTGCCGACTTCTTCGATGGTGACGTTGCGGCGCAGTGGGGTTTGCGCTTCGTTGGCGGCCAGCATCTTGCGGAAGTTCTTGATGCCCGAGGCTGCCAGGGTACGGATCGGGCCAGCCGATACGCAGTTGACGCGGGTGCCGTCCGGGCCCAGGGAGCCGGCCAGGTAACGCACGCCAGCTTCCAGCGAAGCCTTGGCCATGCCCATCACGTTGTAGTTCGGCATGGTGCGCTCGGCGCCCAGGTACGACAGGGTCAGCAGGCTGCCGTTGCGGCCTTTCATCATTTCGCGGCCAGCCTTGGCCAGAGCCACGAAGCTGTAGGCGCTGATGTCGTGAGCGATGCGGAAACCTTCACGGGTGGTGGCTTCTGTGAAGTCGCCGTCCAGTTGGTCGCCCGGGGCGAAGCCGACGGAGTGCACGATGCAGTCCAGGCCGTCCCACTTCTTGCTCAGTTCTTCGAAGACCTTGGCGATTTCTTCATCGCTGGCCACGTCGCACGGGAAGCACAGCTCAGGGCTCGAACCCCAGCCTTGAGCGAATTCCTCAACACGACCTTTCAGTTTGTCGTTCTGATAAGTGAAGGCAAGCTCAGCGCCCTCGCGATGCATGGCGGCGGCGATGCCGGATGCGATGGACAGCTTGCTGGCGACACCGACGATCAGTACGCGCTTACCGGCGAGAAAACCCATGTGTTGCTCCTCTTTCAGGTTATTGCGCAGTGGCTGGTGCCAAAAAAGCGGCTTCCAGCAACTGCTGTGTATACGGATGTTTGGGGGCGGCAAAAATATCTTGCGCAGCTCCCTGTTCGACCACTTGGCCATGCTTGACCACCATCAACTGGTGGCTCAGCGCTTTGACGACAGCCAGGTCATGGCTGATGAACAAATACGTCAGGTTGTACTTGGCTTGCAGTGAACGTAACAGCTCCACCACTTGCCGCTGCACCGTGCGGTCGAGCGCAGAAGTTGGCTCGTCCAGCAGGATCAGCGCCGGTTTCAGCACCAAAGCCCGGGCAATGGCGATACGTTGCCGTTGCCCACCGGAAAATTCGTGAGGGTAGCGGTGCCGGGTTTCCGGATCCAGACCTACCTCCTTCAATGCCGCAATAATCGCCGCTTCCTGCTCGGCGGCGGTGCCCATCTTGTGAATCCGCAAGCCTTCGCCAACGATGTCGCTGACGCACATCCGCGGACTCAGGCTGCCGAACGGATCCTGAAACACCACCTGCATCTCCCGACGCAACGGGCGAACCTCGTTCTGCGTCAGGCAGTCTAGCTGCTTACCCTCAAAGCGGATCGCGCCTTTGCTGCCGATCAGCCGCAAAATCGCCAGACCGAGGGTGGATTTGCCGGAACCGCTTTCCCCCACGATCCCCAGGGTCTGACCCTGAGGCAGGCTGAAATTGATGCCGTCCACTGCCTTGACGTAATCCACCGTGCGCTTGAGCAGGCCTTTCTTGATCGGGAACCAGACTTTGAGGTTCTCGACTTCGAGCAGCGGCGCCCCGATTTTATTGCTCGCCGGGCCTCCGCTGGGCTCCGCGCCGAGCAATTCCCGAGTGTACGGATGCTGCGGCGAACGGAACAGCTCTGCGCACGATGCCTGTTCGACGATGCAACCGCGCTGCATGACACATACGCGATGCGCAATTCTTCGCACCAGGTTCAAATCGTGACTGATCAGTAGCAGCGACATGCCCAATCTGGCCTGCAACTCCTTGAGCAAATCGAGGATTTTCAGCTGAACGGTCACGTCCAGTGCGGTGGTCGGCTCGTCGGCGATCAGCAGTTCCGGCTCGTTGGCCAACGCCATGGCGATCATCACCCGCTGGCGCTGGCCGCCGGACAATTCGTGGGGCAGGGCCTTGAGGCGTTTGTGCGGCTCGGGGATGCCGACCATCTCCAGCAGCTCCAAAGTGCGCTTGGTCGCGACTTTGCCGCTCAGACCCTTGTGGATGCCGAGGATCTCGTTGATCTGCTTCTCGATCGAGTGCAGTGGGTTGAGCGAGGTCATCGGCTCCTGAAAGATCATCGCGATCCGGTTGCCGCGAATATGCCGGATGGTCTTTTCGCTCAGCCCCAGCAGATTCTGCCCGGCATAGTTGATGCTGCCGGCCGGATGGCGGGCCAGCGGGTAGGGCAGCAGGCGCAGGATCGAGTGCGCCGTCACCGATTTGCCCGAGCCGGACTCGCCGACCAGGGCCAGGGTTTCGCCGCGTTTGATGTCGAAGCTCACGCCCTCGACCACCCGGTGCAGGCGCTCGTTGAAGCCGAACTCGACGGCGAGGTCGCGCACTTCGATCAGATTGTCCTGATTCATTTCACTTCCTCGGGTCGAAGGCATCGCGAGCGGACTCGCCGATAAACACCAGCAAACTCAACATCAGCGCCAGCACCGCGAACGCGCTCATGCCCAGCCATGGTGCCTGCAAGTTGGATTTGCCCTGGGCCACCAGTTCACCCAGCGACGGGCTGCCGGCCGGCAAACCGAAGCCGAGGAAATCCAGCGCAGTCAGGGTGCCGATGGCGCCGGTAAGGATGAACGGCATGAAGGTCATGGTCGAGACCATCGCGTTGGGCAGGATGTGGCGGAACATGATCGCACCGTTCTGCATGCCCAGCGCCCGTGCCGCACGCACGTACTCGAGGTTGCGGCCACGCAGGAACTCGGCGCGCACCACGTCGACCAGGCTCATCCACGAAAACAGCAGCATGATCCCCAGCAGCCACCAGAAATTCGGCTGGACGAAACTGGCAAGGATGATCAGCAGGTACAGCACCGGCAATCCCGACCAGATCTCCAGAAAGCGTTGCCCGGCCAGATCGACCCAGCCGCCATAGAAACCCTGCAGCGCGCCGGCAATCACGCCGATGATCGAACTCAACACGGTCAGGGTCAGGGCAAACAGTACCGAAATGCGGAAGCCGTAGATCACCCGTGCCAGCACATCGCGGCCCTGATCGTCGGTGCCCAGCAGGTTATCCGCCGAGGGCGGGGCCGGGGCCGGGACTTTCAGGTCGTAGTTGATGCTCTGATAGCTGTAGGGAATCGGCGCCCACAACACCCAAGCGTCCTTGGCCTTGAGCAGTTCGCGGATGTACGGGCTCTTGTAGTTGGCTTCCAGCGGGAATTCGCCGCCGAAGGTGGTCTCCGGGTAGCGTTTGATCGCCGGGAAGTACCAGTGGTTGTCGTAATGCACCACCAGCGGCTTGTCGTTGGCGATCAGTTCGGCACCGAGGCTCAGGCCGAACAGGATCAGAAACAGCCACAGCGACCACCAGCCACGCTTGTTGGCCTTGAACAGTTCGAACCGGCGGCGGTTGAGAGGGGACAGGTTCATCTCAATGCTCCCGGCTGGCGAAGTCGATGCGCGGATCGACCAGGGTGTAGGTGAGGTCGCCGATCAGTTTCACCACCAGACCGAGCAGGGTGAAGATGAACAGAGTGCCGAACACTACCGGGTAATCGCGGTTGATCGCCGCTTCGAAACTCATCAGACCCAGACCGTCGAGGGAGAAGATCACCTCCACCAGCAACGAGCCGGTGAAGAAGATGCCGATGAACGCTGACGGGAACCCGGCAATCACCAGCAGCATGGCGTTGCGGAACACGTGGCCGTAGAGCACGCGATTGCGCGTCAGGCCTTTGGCCTTGGCGGTGACCACGTACTGCTTGTTGATCTCGTCGAGGAAGCTGTTTTTGGTCAGCAAGGTCATGGTCGCGAAGTTGCCGATTACCAGCGCGGTCACCGGCAGCGCCAGGTGCCAGAAGTAGTCGAGAATCTTGCCGCCCAGGCTCAGCTCATCAAAGTTGTTCGAGGTCAGCCCGCGCAGCGGGAACCAGTCCAGATAACTGCCGCCGGCAAACACCACGATCAGCAGAATCGCAAACAGGAACGCCGGAATCGCATAGCCGATGATGATCGCCGAGCTGGTCCACACGTCGAAGTGGCTGCCGTGCCGCGTGGCCTTGGCGATCCCCAGCGGGATCGACACCATGTACATGATCAGCGTGCTCCACAGCCCGAGCGAGATCGATACCGGCATCTTTTCCTTGATCAGGTCGATAACCTTGGCGTCGCGGAAAAAACTGTCGCCGAAATCCAGCTTCGCGTAGTTCTTGACCATGATCCACAGACGTTCCGGGGCCGACTTGTCGAACCCGTACATGTGTTCGATTTCCTTGATCAGCGCCGGGTCGAGGCCTTGCGCGCCACGATACGCGGAGCCGGCCACCGAGACCTCGGCACCGCCACCGGCGATGCGGCTGGTGGCGCCTTCGAAGCCTTCGAGCTTGGCGATCATCTGCTCCACCGGGCCGCCGGGCGCGGCCTGGATGATCACGAAGTTGATCAGCAGGATGCCGAACAGGGTCGGGATGATCAGCAGCAGTCGCCGAAAGATATACGCCAGCATCTGATTACTCCGTGCCCACAGGGTCGGCTTGCAGTTTGGTTTCGACTTCTATGGCGGGCTTCGCGTCAGGCTTGACCCACCAGGTGTTAATCCCGATGTCGTATTTGGGCGAGACTTTCGGGTGACCGATGTGGTTCCAGTACGCCACGCGCCAGGTCTTGATGTGCCAGTTGGGGACCACGTAGTAACCCCATTGCAGCACCCGATCCAGCGCTCGCGCATGGGCCACCAGGCTGCTGCGCGAGTCGGCGTTGATCAGGTTCTCCACCAGTTGATCGACGATCGGATCCTTCAGGCCCATGGTGTTGCGGCTGCTCGGTTTGTCGGCGGCGGCGCTCATCCAGAATTCGCGCTGCTCGTTACCCGGCGAGTTGGATTGCGGGAAGCTGCCGACCATCATGTCGAAGTCCCGCGAGCGCACGCGGTTGATGTATTGCGAAACGTCGACACGGCGGATCACCAGATCGATGCCGAGGTCGGCCAGATTGCGTTTGAACGGCAGCAGCACGCGTTCGAATTCGGTCTGTGCAAGGAGGAACTCGATGACCACCGGTTTGCCGCTGGCGTCGACCATTTTGTCGTCGACAATCTTCCAGCCGGCCTCTTGCAGCAGTTGATAGGCCTCGCGCTGCTGGGCGCGGATCATGCCGCTGGCGTCGGTCTTGGGGTTCTCGAAGGCTTCGCTGAACACCTGCGCCGGCAGTTTGCTGCGAAACGGTTCGAGGATCACCCGCTGCTCGGCGTCGGGCAGGCCGGTGGCGGCCATTTCCGAGTTCTCGAAATAGCTGCGGGTGCGGAAGTAGGCACCGTTGAACAGCTGTTTGTTGGTCCACTCGAAATCGAACAGCAGGCCGAGCGCCTGCCGCACCCGCACATCCTGAAACACTGGACGGCGCAAATTGAAAACGAAGCCCTGCATGCCGGTCGGGTTGCTGTTGGCGATCTGTTCCTTGATCAGCCGACCCTCGGTCACTGCTGGAATGTTGTAAGCGTTGGCCCAGTTCTTCGCAGTCATTTCCAGCCAGTAATCGAACTGGCCGGCCTTCAGCGCTTCGACGGCGACGGTGTTGTCGCGGTAGTAATCGGTGGTCATTACGTCGAAGTTGTAGAACCCGCGATTGACCGGCAGATCCTTGCCCCAGTAGTCCTTGACCCGTTCATAGCGCACCGAGCGCCCGGCTTTCACTTCGGCGACCTTGTACGGGCCGCTGCCCAGCGGGATCTCCAGATTGCCCTTGGAAAAATCACGACTGGCCCACCAGTGTTTCGGCAGCACCGGGAGCTGACCGAGGATCAGCGGCAACTCGCGATTGTTGGTGTGCTTGAACTTGAACAACACCTTGAGCGGGTCTTCGGCGATGGCCTCTTCGACATCGCTGTAGTAGCCGCGAAACAGCGGCGAGCCGTCCTTGGTCAGGGTCTGGAAGCTGAACACCACGTCTTCGGCGCGCACCGGATGGCCATCGTGAAAACGCGCTTCCGGGCGCAGGTAGAAACGTACCCAGCTGTTGTCCGGGGCTTTCTCGATCTTTGCGGCGATCAGGCCGTACTCGGTGAACGGTTCGTCGAGACTGTGCTTGGTCAGGGTGTCGTAGATCTGCCCGACATCATCGGCCGGCACGCCTTTGCTGATGAACGGGTTGAGGCTGTCGAAGCCGCCGAACCCGGCCTGACGGAAGATCCCGCCCTTGGGCGCGTCGGGGTTCACGTAATCGAACTGCTTGAAGTCCGCCGGGTATTTCGGCGGCTCGTTGTACAGGGTCACAGCGTGTTGCGGGGCGGCAATCGCCAGCCCGGCGAACAGCAGACCGCTGGCCTGCACGAGCAGGGCGCGGATGGGCGTCATTTATTGTTCTCCGAAGATTTCAGCCACCACGCGCTCAGGCCCAGGGTGTAGGGCGGCGTGGTGACGAAGGCCAACCGGTTGCGGTAGGCCAGTCGGTGATAATTGAGATACCAGTTGGGAATGCTGTAGTGCTGCCAGAGCAGCACGCGGTCGAGCGCCTTGCCGGCGGCGACCTGTTCGTCGCGGGTTTGCGCGGCGAGTAATTGTTCGAGCAGGTGATCGACCACCGGGTTGGCGATGCCAGCGTAATTCTTGCTGCCCTTGACCCCGACCTGACTGGAATGGAAGTACTGCCATTGCTCCAGACCCGGGCTGAGGGTCTGGTTGAGGGTCATCAGGATCATGTCGAAATCGAACTGGTCCAGGCGCTGTTTGTATTGAGCGCGATCCACCGTGCGCAGGCGCGCGTCGATGCCGATGCTGTTGAGGTTCTCGATATAGGGCTGGAGGATCCGCTCAAGGTTCGGATTGACCAGCAACAGTTCGAAGCTCAGCGGCTGCCCTGCGGTGTTTTGCAGGCGCTGGCCGTTGAGCTTCCAGCCGGCCTCGGCGAGCAGCGCCAGGGCCTTGCGCATGGTTTCTCGCGGGATGCCACGGCCATCGGTCTGCGGCAACGTGAACGGCTCGGTGAACAGCTTCGCCGGTAACTGATCCTTGTATGGCTTGAGCATCAGCCATTCATGCCCGACCGGCAGGCCGCTGGCGCTGAATTCGCTGTTGGGGTAGTAGCTGCTGGTGCGCTGGTAGGCATCGCTGAACAGCGCGCGGTTGGTCCATTCGAAGTCGAACATCAGGCCCAGCGCTTCGCGCACCTTGACGTCGCTGAAGGTTGCGCGCCGGGTATTCATGAACAGGCCCTGGCTCTGGGTCGGGATCTGGTGCGGAATCTGCGCCTTGATCACTTCGCCACGGCGCACCGCCGGGAAGTTGTAGCCGTTGGCCCAGTTCTTTGCCTGATGCTCGATGTAGATGTCGAATTCGCCGGCCTTGAACGCTTCGAAGGCCACGTCGCTGTCGCGGTAGAACTCGACTTCCATGCGATCGAAGTTGTACTTGCCGCGATTGACTGGCAGGTCCTTGCCCCAGTAATCCTTGACCCGCTCGAAAATCAGCTGCCGCCCCGGCGTTACCGAGGTGATGCGGTACGGGCCACTGCCCAGCGGTGGTTCGAAGGTGGTGGCCTTGAAGTCGCGATCCTTCCAGTAATGCTGCGGCAGCACCGGCAACTCGCCGAGGCGCAGGATCAGTAACGGATTGCCCGAGCGTTTCATCACGAAACGAATGCGCTGCGGGTTGAGGATGTCGACCCGCGAGACTTCCTGCAGGGCGGTGCGGTACAGCGGGTGTCCGTCCTTGAGCAGTGTTCGGTAGGAGAACGCCACGTCGTAAGCGGTGATCTGGGTGCCGTCGTGAAAGCGTGCTTCCGGGCGCAGATTGAACACCACCCAGCTGCGATCTTCGCTGTACTCCACCGATTGCGCGATTAAGCCATAACTGGACGCCGGTTCGTCACCGGACGGCGAATACTGGCCGGTGCCGACCATCAGCGGCTCGTTCAGCTCGTTGATGCCGTACTGCAGGAAATTCGGTGTGGTGACCGGGCTGGTGCCCTTGAACGTGTATGGATTGACCGTATCGAAGGTGCCGAACGCCATCACCCGCAACGTACCGCCCTTGGGCGCTTGCGGGTTGACCCAGTCGAAGTGGGTAAATCTGGCCGGGTACTTGAGCGTGCCGAACTGCGCATAACCGTGACTTTCGGTAATCGTCGCGCTTGCGGGTGAGCTCAAGGCCAGGCTGATCAGGAGCAGGAGGAGGGGACGCTTCAAGTCAGATCCGATCCAGGCGGCTTGGGCTTTGTGGGCCGTACAGTAACAGCTTGTCTGGACAGGAAAAAGACAGAGGTTAATGTGGGGTTAATCGGCAAGGCCAAGAGCCCCTCACCCTAACCCTCTCCCGGAGGGAGAGGGGACTGACCGAGGTGTTTATGAGAAGTACGCCGACCTGAAATATCGAGTTGAACTCAGGTTTGAAAAAGCCCCCAATCTGCTCCCTTTTCCCGTCGCCCCCTTGGGGGAGAGGGTTGGGGTGAGGGGGAGAAGTTTTGAGGACGCCAACAAAATCAAGCCAGGCGCCAGGCGAAAAAAAGCCCCTGAAAATTCAGGGGCTCTTCTGTCAGTGCGGCTGGTAAACCGTGAGCATCTGCCCGGGCTTGAGGGCCTTGCCGGCACCCGGGTTCCAGCGCTTGAGATGTTGCATCTCGACGTTGAAACGCTTGGCCACCACATACAATGTGTCGCCACGCTTGACCTTGTACTGGGTCTGCTGCTGGCTGTCGGCCTTGCCTTTGGGCTTGCTGTTGGCGGCGATCACCGTGTTGACCCGGCCACCGCTGCGCGCCGGGGTGCGCTTGGTGTTGTCCTGCATCACCAGGGTCTGGCCGACCTTGAGGTTTTTGCCGGTCAGCTTGTTCCAGCGCTGCAGATCCTTGACTTCGACCTTGTTGGCCTTGGCGATGGAGCCGAGATTGTCGCCGCGTTTGACCCGATAGGCGCGCTTGAGCTTCGCCACTTCAGTCGGGTCGGCACCGTCGAACACCGGCTTCAGCGAACGCGGGCTGATCAGCTCTTCAGGCCGCATGGTCTGCAGGCTGGCGGTCAGCAATTGCGCCTTCGACGTCGGCACCAGCAGATGCTGAGGGCCGTCGATGGTGGTGCGCTGCTTGAAGGCCGGGTTGAGCTGGAACAGCTCGTCTTCGTCGATGTTGGCCACCGCTGCGACCTTGGACAGGTCCATGCGCTGGTTGATTTCGACGACCTGGAAATACGGTTCGTTGGCGATCGGGTTGAGGTTCACCCCGTAGGCTTCCGGGGCCAGCACCACTTGCGACAGGGCCAGCAGCTTCGGCACGTAGGCCTGGGTTTCCGCCGGCAACGACGACAGGTTCCAGTAGTCGGTCGGCAGGCCAAGCTTCTCATTACGCTCGATGGCGCGGCTGACCGTGCCTTCACCGGCGTTATAGGCCGCCAGGGCCAGCAGCCAGTCACCGTTGAACATGTCGTGCAGGCGAGTCAGGTAGTCCATCGCGGCGGTGGTCGAGGCGGTGATATCGCGACGGCCATCATAGAAGCGGGTCTGGCGCAGGTTGTAGTAACGACCGGTGGACGGAATGAATTGCCACAGGCCCGAAGCGTCGGCCCGTGAATAGGCCATCGGGTTGTAGGCGCTCTCGATCACTGGCAGCAGGGCCAGCTCCAGCGGCATGTTGCGCTCTTCGAGACGCTCGACGATGTAATGAATGTAGAGACTGCCGCGTTCGCCGGCGTTCTCCAGAAAGGACGGGTTGCTGGCAAACCACAGCCGCTGCTGCTCGATGCGCGGGTTGACGCCCAGGCCGTCCTGCAGCTGGAAACCACCGCGCATGCGCTCCCAGATGTCCTGAGGCACCTGCGGGCTGGGCTTTTCGCTGAGCCAGATGGGTTTCTGCTTGGCTCGCGCAGCAATGTTCGGCGTATGGCTCGCTTCAGGCTGCGGAGCATGGCTGGAACAGCCCGCCAACGTGGCGGACACAGCCACCGCGATGGCTTGCGCCAGGCGGGTCAGCGTGTCTGAATTGACGGACTTACGTATGGATGACGACATTGGCTGGAAGTAAGTTCCGGGCAAAAATGTCGGGCGATTCTAGAAAGCGCACCCCCTGCGGTCAACCATTCAGAATTTTTGTACCAACTGGTGAGTCACTTAGAACTTATCTTTCCATGCCCGCAGAGCCGCAAAAACCTCACTCGGCGCCCGGTTTTGAGCGCCTGCCCGTTCGTCCACTTTTTGTGTAACTAATGTTTCAGCGGTACGCAAAAACGGATTTGTGAGCTTTTCCAGGGCCAGGGTAGAGGGCAGGGTCATCACGCCTTTTTCCCGTTGCCGGGTGACTTTTTCCAGACGGGCGGCAATGTCCGGGTTGCTCGGTTCGACTGCCGCAGCAAATTTCAGATTGCTCAGGGTGTATTCATGGGTGCAATACACCAGCGTATCCTCGGGCAGGGCAGCGAGACGGCCGAGCGAGTGGTGCATCTGCTCCGGCGTGCCTTCGAACAGGCGTCCGCAACCGGCGGCGAACAGGGTGTCGCCGCAAAACAGCAGGCCGTGGTGGTAATAGGCGATGTGGCCGAGGGTGTGACCGGGCACCGCATAGACATCGAAATCCCAGCCGAGGACGCTGACCGTGTCGTTGTCCTTGAGCGCCACGTCGCGCCCCGGAATGTTTTCGCTGGCCGGGCCGTAGACTTTGGCGCCGCTCGCGGCTTTCAGGCGCTCGACGCCGCCGACGTGATCATGGTGGTGATGGGTGATCAGAATGTCGCTCAGCACCCAGCCCGGGTGCGCGTCGAGCCAGGCCTGCACCGGCGCGGCATCGCCCGGGTCGACCACGGCGCAACGCTGGCTGCGGTGATCCTGTAACAACCAGATGTAGTTGTCGGTGAACGCGGGCAGGGCACTGATCTGTATCATCGTCGGAATTCGCCAAGCGGAAAACATTGGCGCATCTTAGAGCTTCTAGCGGCGTTGGAGAATGACATGACCGATAAAGCGTTCGCTCAGGCCGATCCCGACTGGCTGGCATTGATCGGCGCGGCCCGTGAATGGCTGGCCGGCCCGCTCGGGCAATTTCTGCTGGATGAAGAACGGCGCATGCTCGAAGAAGAGTTGGGGCGGTTCTTCGGCGGCTACCTGGTGCATTACGGGCCGTCGGCCCAGACCCCGCCGTCGGCGCCGCAGGTGCAGCGCAACGTGCGGCTCGGCGCGCCGTTGCCGGGTGTCGAGATCGTCTGCGAGGAACAGGCCTGGCCGCTGAGCGAGCACGCCGCCGACGTGGTGGTGTTGCAGCACGGTCTGGATTTCTGCCTGTCGCCCCACGGCTTGCTACGCGAAGCGGCGAGCAGTGTACGCCCCGGCGGGCATCTGCTGATCATCGGCATCAACCCCTGGAGCACCTGGGGTTTGCGCCACGTATTCGCCCACGACGCCTTGCGCCAGGCACGCTGCATCTCGCCATCGCGGGTCGCCGACTGGCTCAATCTGCTGGGGTTTGCGCTGGAGAAACGCCGCTTCGGGTGCTATCGTCCGCCGCTCGCGTCGCCCAAGTGGCAGGCCCGACTGGCCGGCTGGGAACGCAAGGCCGGCGACTGGCAACTGTCGGGCGGTGGCTTCTATTTATTGGTCGCGCGCAAGATCGTGGTCGGCCTGCGCCCGGTGCGTCAGGAGCGTCGCGAGCCGATGGGCAAGCTGATTCCGCTGCCGATGGCCAAGGTCAACCGCCGTCGTATCGAACCGTAAACCTTCTTTTTATAGTGGCCGGACTTGTTCCGGCCGCGGCCATCGTCGATCCGCGATTGACGGGGCCAGGCATTTTTCTGGATAGAGTGGCATGAGCGAAAGCGTCGATAGCGTAGAACTGTTCACCGACGGTGCCTGCAAGGGCAACCCCGGCCCGGGCGGCTGGGGCGCCTTGCTGGTGTGCAAGGGCGTCGAAAAGGAACTGTGGGGCGGCGAAGCCAACACCACCAACAACCGCATGGAACTGCTCGGCGCCATCCGTGGCCTCGAAGCCTTGAAGCGGCCGTGCGAAGTGCTGCTGGTGACCGACTCGCAATACGTGATGAAGGGCATCAACGAGTGGATGGCCAACTGGAAAAAACGCGGCTGGAAGACAGCGGCGAAAGAGCCGGTGAAAAACGCTGACCTTTGGAAAGAGCTGGATGAGCAGGTCAATCGCCACAAGGTCACCTGGAAGTGGGTGCGCGGGCACATTGGTCACCACGGTAACGAACGGGCTGACCAGTTGGCCAACCGTGGGGTGGATGAAGTTCGCGGGTACAAGCAGAGCTGATTCCCGCCGTTGCACCGAGTCGTGGCCCCACACTGGATCTTCTGTGTAAATCAGGACTGTGCCCACCGCAGATCCAATGTGGGAGCGAGCCTGCTCGCGAATGGGGCGACACGGTCTGACTGAAACACCCCCACCGAGCGTGTTAACATCGCCGCTTTTGCACGATTGACCCCGTTGAGAATTGAACACTGATGGCCACCAGATCCGTTGTACTCGATACCGAAACCACCGGCATGCCGGTGACCGATGGTCACCGGATCATTGAGATCGGCTGTGTCGAACTGATCGGTCGGCGCCTGACGGGCCGGCACTTTCACGTCTACCTGCAACCGGATCGCGAGAGTGACGAGGGCGCGATCGGCGTTCACGGCATCACCAACGAATTCCTCGTCGGCAAACCGCGCTTCGCCGAAGTGGCCGACGAGTTCTTCGAGTTCATCAACGGCGCGCAACTGATCATCCATAACGCGGCGTTCGACGTTGGCTTCATCAACAACGAATTTGCCTTGATGGGCCAGCACGATCGCGCTGACATCACCCAGCATTGCACCATCCTCGACACCCTGATGATGGCCCGGGAACGTCACCCGGGGCAGCGCAACAGCCTCGACGCCTTGTGCAAACGTTATGGCGTCGACAACTCCGGCCGTGAACTGCACGGCGCTTTGCTCGACTCGGAGATTCTCGCCGACGTCTACCTGACCATGACCGGTGGCCAGACCAGCCTGTCGCTGGCCGGCAACGCTTCCGACGGCAATGGCACGGGCGAGGGCGCGGACAACTCCGCCACCGAAATCCGTCGTCTGCCGGCGAGTCGTCAGCCTGCGCGGATCATTCGGGCGACGGAAGAGGAACTGGCGGCGCATATGGCGCGACTCGAAATCATTGCCAAGTCGGCGGGTGGGCCGGCGTTGTGGACACAGATTGCCGAGGCTGATGCTCAGGCCTGAAAGATCAAAAGATCAAAAGATCAAAAGATCGCAGCCTTCGGCAGCTCCTACAGGGGATCGCATTTCTTTGTAGGAGCTGCCGCAGGCTGCGATCTTTTGCTTTTGACGAGATGAAGCCAACTGGCCACCCTCGCCACTTTCGCTGCAACCCTCTACCCTGAGTGCATTGGCAGACTTTGATCCGCCGCCTCGGGACACTGAGCCTCATGTACAAAGATTTGAAGTTTCCGGTGTTGATCGTCCACCGCGACATCAAGGCCGACACGGTCGCCGGTGACCGTATCCGTGGCATCGCCCGGGAGTTGGAGCAGGAAGGTTTCAATATCGTTTCGGCCATCGACTACACCGAAGGGCGGTTGGTGGCCTCCACCCATCATGGTCTGGCGTGCATGCTGATCGCTGCCGAAGACGCCAGCACCAACTCGCATCTGCTGCAGAACATGGCCGAACTGATCGGTCTGGCCCGGGTGCGCGCGCCGGATCTGCCGATCTTTGCCCTCGGCGAACAGGTCACCCTGGAAAACGCCCCCGCCGATGCCATGGCCGAGCTCAATCAACTGCGCGGCATTCTCTATCTGTTCGAAGACACTGTGCCGTTTCTGGCGCGGCAAGTGGCGCGGGCGGCGCGCAAGTATCTGGACGGTCTGCTGCCGCCGTTTTTCAAGGCGCTGGTGCAGCACACCGCCGACTCCAACTATTCCTGGCACACCCCCGGGCATGGCGGTGGCGTGGCCTATCACAAGAGTCCGGTGGGGCAGGCGTTTCATCAGTTCTTTGGCGAAAACACCCTGCGTTCGGACTTGTCGGTATCGGTGCCGGAACTCGGTTCACTGCTCGATCACACTGGGCCGCTGGCCGAAGCCGAAGAGCGCGCCGCGCGCAACTTCGGCGCCGATCACACGTTTTTCGTGATCAATGGCACCTCGACCGCCAACAAGATCGTCTGGCACTCGATGGTCGGTCGGGATGATCTGGTGCTGGTCGATCGCAACTGCCACAAGTCGGTGCTGCACGCGATCATCATGACCGGCGCAATCCCGCTGTATCTGTGCCCGGAGCGCAATGAGCTGGGGATCATCGGCCCGATTCCGCTGAGCGAATTCAGTCGCGAATCGATTCAGGCGAAGATCGACGCCAGCCCGCTGACCAAGGGCCGGGCGCCGAAAGTCAAACTGGCGGTGGTGACCAATTCGACCTACGACGGCCTGTGCTACAACGCCGAGCTGATCAAACAGAGCCTGGGCAATAGCGTTGAAGTGCTGCATTTCGATGAGGCGTGGTACGCCTACGCGGCGTTTCACGAGTTCTTCGCCGGGCGTTATGGCATGGCCACCTCGCGCACCGAAGACAGCCCGCTGGTGTTCACCACTCATTCCACGCACAAGCTGCTCGCCGCGTTCAGCCAGGCCTCGATGATTCATGTGCAGGACGGCGGCGCGCGGCAACTGGACCGTGACCGTTTCAACGAAGCGTTCATGATGCACATCTCGACTTCGCCACAGTACAGCATCATCGCTTCGCTGGATGTGGCCTCGGCGATGATGGAAGGCCCGGCCGGGCGCTCGCTGCTGCAGGAAACCTTCGATGAAGCGCTGAGTTTTCGTCGGGCGCTGGCCAATCTGCGCCAGCACATTGCGGCGGACGACTGGTGGTTCTCGATCTGGCAGCCGCCCGGCGTCGAAGGCATCGACCGGGTGCAGACCGAAGACTGGCTGCTGCAGCCGGACGCCGACTGGCACGGCTTCGGCGAAGTCAGTGAAGACTATGTGCTGCTCGACCCGATCAAAGTGACCCTGGTCATGCCCGGGTTGAATGCCGGTGGCGCGCTGAGCGAGAAGGGCATCCCGGCAGCGGTGGTCAGCAAGTTTCTCTGGGAGCGCGGGCTGGTGGTGGAGAAGACCGGGCTGTATTCGTTCCTGGTGCTGTTCTCGATGGGCATCACCAAAGGCAAGTGGAGCACGCTGCTCACCGAGTTGCTGGAGTTCAAGCGCAGTTACGACGCCAACATCAGTCTCGCGACCTGCCTGCCGTGCGTGGCGCAGCAAGACACCGCGCGCTATCGCGGCATGGGCCTGCGTGACCTGTGCGATCAACTGCACGCCTGTTACCGCAGCAACGCCACCGCCAAACATCTGAAACGCATGTACACGGTGCTGCCGGAAATCGCCATGAAGCCGGCCCATGCCTATGATCATCTGGTGCGCGGCGAAGTCGAGGCGGTGCCGATCGATGAGCTGGAAGGAAGGATCGCGGCGGTGATGCTGGTGCCGTATCCACCGGGAATTCCATTGATCATGCCCGGCGAGCGCTTTACCGAGGCAACCCGCTCGATCATTGACTACCTGAAGTTCGCCCGCACGTTCGATAGCAGCTTCCCCGGTTTTGTCGCTGATGTGCATGGACTGCAACATGAAGACGAGGGCAATGGACGGCAGTACACCGTCGATTGCGTCAAGGAATGAGGACTTTTCCGAGTATGCAACCGGTCATGAATCCGAAATACCCAGGGCTGTCGGTGCGCGTCGCCGACGATGGTTTCGCGGCGTACATCTGGGGCAGCGACTTCAGTTTCGAGGTGGCCGCGTACGGTGCCGCCGTCATTGGTCAACCGGTCGAGCGCTGGGCGGTGACGCCGATCGTGCCGTACCGCAAGTGCTACGGCATTGATCCTGAAGAGTTCAGCAGCTATCGCGATGCCGCCGACAGCGCGATTTTCATGGCGTATCTCGATGATGAGCCGGTCGGTCATCTGGTGATCAGCACCAACTGGAACGGCTTCGCCCACATCGATGAGCTGGCGGTGCACGCACCGGCGCGCAGGCATGGTGTGGCCAAGGCGCTGCTGGATGTCGCGCAGTTCTGGAGTCGCAAGAAAAAACTGCCGGGGATCATGCTCGAGACGCAGAACAACAACCTCGGTGCCTGTCGTTTGTATGAGCGCTGCGGTTACGAAATTGGTGGTATCGACCATTTGCGTTATCGCGGGATTGACCCGAACACTGCGGAAATTGCGCTGTTCTGGTACCGGCTGTTCGATAATCCGCTGGAACACCCGCTCAGCTCGCCAGCATCGCCTCGGCTTGTTCCGTGATGATCGTCAGCAGGGTCTGAATCGCTGTCGGCGTGGCGCTGTGTCGGTAGGTCAGGGCATACAGGCTGATCGGCACCGCCGGTGACAACGGGCAGACATCCAGTCCGCTCGTCCGCGCGCCGAGGGCGGTGAATGGGTCGACGATGGCCAGGCCTTCGCCGGCTTCGACCATGCTGCGCATCATCTGATGGGTTTGTACTCGGGTCTGGATGCTCGGCGCCGGGCGTAGGGCCTGGAGTTTGTTCTCCAGCGCCGGGCTCAACGGGTCGTGGCCTTCGAGGCCGACCATTGCCTGGCCAGCCAGATCCTGCAGGGAAATGTATTTCTGCTTCGGTTGCAGCCAGCCGTGGGGCGCGAGCAGTTGCAGCTTGCCGTGGGCCAATGGCTGGCAGTGGATGTCGGGGTGTTCCGGATCGTGCAGGCTCAGGCCCAGATCGCTTTCGCGCAGCAGCAGGCTGCGGACGATGTCGCAGGTCGGAGAGCTGAGCAAGCGGCAGGGCGCATCGGGCAAGCGTCGGCGCAGCAGCGCGATACTTTGCGGCAACAGCTGTTGCGCCAGCGGCGGGGTGCCGATGATGCGCAGGGGCGGGGCGAGGTATTGCTTGAGGCTGCTGGCCAGACGCTGCACCGGCTCCAGCGCCTGATAGACGTGAGCGATTTCCACCTGCAACGCCCGCGCTTCAGGCGTCGATTGCAGCCGGCCGCGTACGCTGGCGAACAGCATGAACCCCAACTCGCTCTCGGCTTCGCGCAAACGCTCTTCGACCTCGGTCACCGGGAGCTGCAGCCATTCGGCGGCGGTGCCCAGGTGACCGGTCTGCAAGAGCGCCTGAATCACTTCGATATGACGTAAACGCATGCGTGAAGTCCATGTTCAGCAGGTGGGGTCAGTGGCTGAATCCTACCCCAAGTCTGCGCATATGACTTCTGCTCATAACGGCCAGTTATGACGCGACGGTTGTCTCAGGCTCGCGGGTCAGGGTGATACCTGACTGAACCAGGAGAAACTCGGTGTCACTGACTTTGTTGACGCGATCGCCAATGGCCAGTTTGTAAATAGGCTCCGAGCCAGTGGAACCGTCTGCCGACGGGGTGGATTCCTGGAACTCATGCACGGAATAAACGCGGCCTTCCGCATCTCTTGCATGGAACTGACCGACGAGTACTGCTGCCATCTGCTTAGAACCTCTGGAGATAAAACGCTTGATTTGCGGCTTGGTAGACCGTCATCAAGCCCTGTAAGTTTTCCTACAGGAAAAAAATAATCAGCGCGCAGGAATTTCCCTTGCTCGCTGGTGAAACTGTCATCGAATCATCTATAACTACTGGCTCTTCCCACCGACAGTCGAGAGTCTTCCATGAGCAATGTCTACAACGTCGCTGTAGTCGTCGGCAGCCTGCGCAAAGCATCGATCAACCGCAAAGTCGCGCTGGCGCTGGCCGAACTGGCACCGGCGAACCTCAAACTGAAGATTGTCGAGATTGGCGACCTGCCACTCTATAACGAAGACATCGACGGCGATTCACCGCCGGCAGCCTACAGCACTTTCCGCCAGGAAGTCGGTTCTTCCGACGCGGTGCTGTTCGTCACCCCGGAATATAACCGCTCGGTGCCAGCGCCTTTGAAGAATGCGATTGACGTGGGTTCACGGCCGTATGGCAAAGCCGTCTGGAGCGGCAAACCGGGTGCGGTGATCAGCGTGTCGCCGGGGGCGATTGGCGGTTTTGGTGCCAACCAGCATTTGCGCCAGTCCTTCGTCTTTCTCGATGTGCCGTGCATGCAGCAGCCGGAAGCGTATCTGGGGGGCGCGGGTTCGGCGTTTGACGAGGCGGGCAAGTTGAGCGAGTCGGTCAAACCGTTCCTGCAGAATTTCATCAATGCGTATGGGAAATTTGTGGAACAACACAAGAAATAATCGGGTCTGAGCTGCGGCTCGAAAAAATCCTGTGGGAGCGAGCCTGCTCGCGAAAGGGCCATCAGCCACATCTCGTGGTGACTGACAGTCCGTTTTCGCGAGCAGGCTCGCTCCCACAGTTGTGTGGTTTGGCTTGTTTTCTTCATTAAGGCTGTCGCGAATGCTCGCTGCGTCACTGGTCTTCCTGCTGACCATCACCCTTGTCATCTGGCAACCCAAAGGCCTCGGGGTCGGCTGGAGCGCGACGCTCGGCGCGGTGCTGGCGCTGATCTTCGGCGTCGTGCACCTGAGCGATATTCCGCTGGTGTGGCAAATCATCTGGAACGCCACCGGCACCTTCGTCGCACTGATCATCATCAGCCTGTTGCTCGACGAAGCCGGGTTCTTCGCCTGGGCCGCGTTGCACGTGGCGCGTTGGGGGCGGGGCAGTGGGCGCAAGCTGTTTGCCTTCATGGTGCTGCTCGGCGCGCTGGTGTCGGCGCTGTTCGCCAATGACGGCGCGGCGCTGATCCTTACCCCGATCGTGATTTCGATGCTGCTGGCGCTGCGCTTTTCCCCTGCGGCGACCCTCGCGTTCGTCATGGGCGCCGGTTTCATCGCCGACACCGCGAGCCTGCCGCTGGTGGTGTCGAACCTGGTCAACATCGTCTCGGCGGACTTCTTCCACATCGGCTTCAACCGCTACGCCGCGGTGATGGTGCCGGTCAACTTCGTCAGCGTGGCCGCGACGCTTGGCGTGCTGATGTGGTTTTTCCGCCGCGACATTCCCAAGGCTTACGACCCCGAACAGCTCGAACAGCCGCACACGGCGATCCACGACAAGGCCACGTTCTATGCCGGTTGGGTGGTGCTGGTGATTTTGTTGATCGGCTGCTTCTTCCTCGAACAGATGGGCATCCCGATCAGCGCGATCTCGGCGGTCTGCGCGGCGCTGCTGCTGGGGATCGCCGCCCGTGGCCACAAGATTTCCACGCGCAAGGTGCTGAAAGAGGCGCCGTGGCAGATCGTGATTTTCTCGCTGGGCATGTATCTGGTGGTGTATGGCCTGCGCAATGCCGGGCTGACCGGGTATCTCGCTGGCTGGCTGGATGTGTTCGCCGGGTACGGCGTATGGGGTGCGGCGCTGGGCACCGGGGTGCTGACCGCGCTGTTGTCATCGATCATGAACAACTTGCCGACAGTGCTGATCGGCTTGTTGTCGATCGATGCCAGTCAGGCCAGCGGTGTGATCAAGGAAGCGATGATCTACGCCAACGTGATCGGCAGCGATCTGGGGCCGAAAATCACCCCGATCGGCAGTCTGGCGACCTTGCTCTGGCTGCATGTGCTGGCGCGCAAGAATATCCGGATTGGCTGGGGCTATTACTTCAAGGTCGGGATTGTGCTGACGGTGCCGGTGTTGTTGATTACTTTGGCGGCTTTGGCGCTGCGGTTATCCATCTAGACCGTGTTGGCCCCTTCGCGAGCAAGCCCGCTCCCACAGGGGGATCGCATTCCAATTTCTACATTTGGAATGCAGCTCAAAATGTGGGAGCGGGCTTGCTCGCGAAAGGGCCGGTCCAGGCACTGCAGAAAATCAGGCTTGGCCCGGCACATTCGGCCAAAGATCCGCCACCAGAAACAACCGCTCCGCCTCTTCCCATTCGCCCTGCGCATTCTCGGTCAGGCGCACCAGCAGTTGCGCCGGGGCCATCGGTTCCAGGTCGTCCAGCCACATCTGCAGATGTTCAGCACTCCAGGTCTGATCCGCCGGGTAGTGTGCCGGCGCCAGCCATGCATGGCGGGGCAGGGGTTGCCAGCGCCCGGCCGGACGTTGAGCGACGAACGCCGGCCAATCCTTCTGATGCAGCCAGCTCCCGCGCAAATGTTGCGGATGCGCGCCGCTCGGTGATGCAGACGTGCCGGGCCACGGGTACAACAGGTATCCGCCCAGCCACAACTGCGCACTGAACACCTCGATATCCAGCTTCGCCAGCACCTCACGGCTTTCCGGGCGCGCCGAGATCGGCAGTTGATGTTCGGCCAGATGCGCCAGTTTGCGGTCCAGTCGATCATGACAACCCGGCCCCAGCCATTGCGCCGGGTCGTGGCCGTCGCCCTCCTGCGGGCCGAGATAGAGCTTGATCGCCAGTTCCAGGTGATGCACGCCGTCGCGGTCGCGCAGCAGCATGTCGAGTTCACCGAGGGTGTGGCCTTCGCGGCGGATCGGCAGGTTGGCGGCAATCAGCTCGATGCCCGGCGCATGCTGCACGGCAAACTGCCACAACCGTTCGTAATACAGGCCCAGCCGCCGCGTGCGCGCCTGCGACAGCCAATGCAACAAGCCATAACTGTCGCGATCGAGTTGCCGCAGCCAGTGCTCCAGGCGCTGCGGATCACCGACCCAGTCGCTGCCGGCCAGCGGATGGCGCTGCGGCCACGGCGTCGCGGCCAGCATCGGCGGCGCGAGAATCACCCACGCCAGATCACGCACTTCCGGATGGCGTAATTGGTGTGGCAACTGAAGCAGGTCGGGAAACAGGATCATCTTGCGAGCATAGCCTGAAACACGCGCGCACCCTTGAGGCTGAAAGGATTTTGTCTATGGCGGGCTTTCGCCCATAATCGTGTTTTTCGCGTTTTCGATTGTCCGCAGAGGTCCCATGGAGCAATTTCGTAATATCGGCATCATCGGTCGCCTGGGCAGTTCCCAGGTGCTGGATACCGTCCGCCGACTGAAACGCTTTCTGCTCGATCGTCACCTGCACGTGATCCTCGAAGACACCATCGCCGAAGTCCTGCCGGGCCACGGCCTGCAGACCTCGTCGCGCAAGATGCTCGGCGAAGTCTGCGACATGGTCATCGTCGTCGGCGGTGACGGCAGCCTGCTCGGCGCCGCGCGGGCGCTGGCCAAGCACAATATTCCGGTGCTGGGGATCAACCGTGGCAGCCTCGGTTTCCTTACCGACATTCGTCCCGATGAGCTGGAAGTCGAAGTGGCCAAGGTGCTCGACGGCCACTATCTGGTGGAAAACCGCTTCCTGCTGCAAGCCGAAGTCCGCCGCCACGCCGAGGCCATCGGCCAGGGCGATGCGCTGAACGATGTGGTGCTGCACCCGGGCAAATCGACGCGGATGATCGAGTTCGAGCTGTACATCGACGGCCAGTTCGTCTGCAGCCAGAAGGCCGACGGCCTGATCGTCGCCACGCCGACCGGTTCCACCGCGTACGCGCTGTCCGCTGGTGGCCCGATCATGCATCCCAAGCTCGATGCCATTGTGATCGTGCCGATGTACCCCCATATGTTGTCGAGTCGGCCAATTGTGGTCGATGGCAACAGTGAGCTGAAAATCGTCGTGTCGAAAAACATGCAGATTTACCCGCAAGTCTCCTGCGACGGGCAGAACCACTTCACCTGCGCGCCGGGCGACACCATCACCGTCAGCAAGAAAGCCCAGAAGCTGCGGCTGATTCATCCGCTCGACCACAACTACTACGAAGTCTGCCGGACCAAGCTCGGCTGGGGCAGCAAGTTGGGTGGTGGAGGCGACTGATGCTCGATCCCGCGCGCAGTTATGACTTGATTGGTGACGTGCACGGATGCGCCCTGACCCTCGAACACTTGCTTGATCGTCTCGGTTATCACAAGCAGGGCGGGGTCTGGCGGCATCCATCGCGCATGGCCGTGTTCGTCGGCGACATCATCGACCGTGGCCCGCGAATCCGCGAGGCATTGCACATCGTCCACGACATGGTCGAGGCCGGGCAGGCGCTGTGCATCATGGGCAATCACGAATTCAACGCACTGGGCTGGAGCACGCCGGCGCTGCCGGGCAGCGGCAAGCAGTTCGTCCGAGAGCACACGCCGCGGCACGCGCGCCTGCTGCACGAAACCCTGAGCCAGTTCGAAGACCATCCGGGCGACTGGCATGACTTCCTCAACTGGTTCTACGAGCTGCCGCTGGTGGTTGATGCCGGGCGCTTCCGTGTGGTGCACGCCTGTTGGGATGCCAGCCTGATCGAACCATTGCGCGGGCTGTTTCCCGATGCGCGCATCGACGAGCATTTTCTCCAGGCCTCGGCCGTGCCCGGCAGTTTCGCCTGCACCGTGTTCGACCGCTTGTTGCGCGGCACCGACATGCGCCTGCCGGATGGCTTGACCATGACCAGCGGCGACGGTCTGGTGCGCTCGTTCTTCCGCACCAAATTCTGGGAAGACGACCCGAAAACCTACGGCGACATCGTCTTCCAGCCGGATGCATTGCCGGAGCCGGTGGCGCAGAAGCCGCTGACCTCCAGCGAAAAAAACAATCTGCTGCGCTACGGCATTGACGAGCCGTTGCTGTTCGTCGGCCACTACTGGCGCAGCGGCAAACCGGCGCCGATCCGCCCGAACCTCGCGTGTCTCGATTACAGCGCGGTGCTCTACGGCAAACTGGTGGCCTATCGTCTGGATCAGGAAACACGTCTGGATCCGCATAAATTTGTCTGGGTCGATGTCGAGCGGCCGGAGGTGCTGCAATGAGTGCGGTAGCGGTATTGCGTCTGCCGTTGGCGGTGGACCTGAGCGGTTTCGTCAAGCTGCTGCAACGGATGCAGGTGCCGCATCGAGTCAGCGAAGAGGCGGGCGAGCAGGTGCTGTGGGCGCCTTCGGAAATCAGCGAGGACGTGCGTTCGCTGTACGAGCGCTTCCCGGCCGGTGACCCCGATCAGCAACTGGACATTCCGCTGGCGCCGACCTTCAAGCGTCCGAGCTTCGCCGAGCAACTCAAACACGCCAAGGCCACCGGGTTGATCCTGCTGCTGAGCCTGCTGGTCGGCGGCCTGACCTATCTGGGTGACAACCTCGACACCATTCGCTGGCTGACCTTCCTCGACTTCCGCGTGGTCGGCGAGTACATCCAGTTCACGCCGCTGGCCGATAGCCTGGCGGCGGGGCAGTGGTGGCGCCTGTTCACGCCGATGCTGCTGCACTTCGGCATCCTGCACCTGGCCATGAACGGCATGTGGTACTGGGAGCTGGGGCGGCGCATCGAGTCACGTCAGGGCAGCATCAACCTGCTCGGGCTGACCCTGCTGTTCAGCCTGGTGTCGAACTACGCGCAGTTCGCCTGGAGCGGCCCGAGCCTGTTTGGCGGCCTGTCCGGCGTGCTCTACGGCTTGCTCGGCCACTGCTGGATTTTCCAGTTGCTGGCGCCGAACCCGGCGTATCGCCTGCCGCGTGGCGTGTTGGTGATGATGCTGGTGTGGCTGGTGATTTGCATGTCCGGACTGGTGTCGATGATCGGTTTCGGCCAGATCGCCAACGCCGCGCACGTCAGCGGGTTACTCATCGGATGCTTCACCGGTTTGTTGGGCGGTTTGTATAACCGCCGTAAACTGGCCGCCTGAAATTTTAAGTGAACAAAGAGCACGGAGACCCTGATGTCCTCTTTTAACGACATGATCAAGAACATCACCCCGGACATCTACGAGAGCCTGAAACTGGCTGTGGAAATCGGCAAGTGGTCCGACGGCGGCAAACTCACCGCCGAACAGCGCGAGCTGTCGCTGCAGGCGATGATCGCCTGGGAAATCCAGAACCTGCCTGAAGATCAGCGCACCGGTTACATGGGCCCGCAGGAATGTGCGTCGAAGTCGATCGAAGTGCCGAACATCCTGTTCAAGTCGGATGCCATCCATTGATCGAGATTGGCCGCGGTGCAATCAGCAAAATGTCGGCGCGCCTGGACGGGCCGAATGTGCAATACGCGTTTCGTCTGGATGACGTCGAGGTGCCGGTCAACCCCATGATCGGCACCACGGTGCGTCTGGAGTACCTGGGGGCGATTCATTGCACTCATTGCGGGCGCAAGACCAAAACCAGTTTCAGCCAGGGTTACTGCTACCCGTGCATGACCAAACTGGCGCAGTGCGATCTGTGCATCATGAGCCCGGAGCGTTGTCACTTCGAGGCCGGTACCTGCCGGGAGCCTGAGTGGGGGCAGAAGTTCTGCATGACTGATCATGTGGTGTATCTGGCCAACTCGTCGGGGATCAAGGTCGGTATCACCCGCGCCACGCAGTTGCCGACCCGCTGGCTCGATCAGGGCGCGAGTCAGGCGCTGCCGATCATGCGCGTATCGACGCGCCAGCAGTCGGGCTTCGTCGAAGACCTGTTCCGCAGCCAGGTGGCCGACAAGACCAACTGGCGCGCGTTGCTCAAGGGCGATGCGGCGGCGGTGGACCTGGCTCAAGTGCGCGATCAACTGTTTGAAAGCTGCGCCGAGGGCTTGCAAGGCCTGCAGCAGCGATTCGGCCTACAAGCAATTCAGACGATTGCCGATGTAGAACCTCTCGAAATCCGCTATCCGGTCGAGCAATACCCGGCCAAAATCGTCAGCTTCAACCTGGACAAGAACCCGATTGCCGAAGGCACGCTGCTGGGTATCAAGGGTCAGTACCTGATTTTTGACACCGGCGTGATCAACATTCGTAAATACACGGCCTATCAGCTCGCCGTGCATCAATAAGGATTCCAGCATGCGCACCGAACAACCGAAGATGATTTACCTGAAGGACTATCAGGCGCCCGAGTACCTGATCGACGAGACGCACCTGACCTTCGAGCTGTTCGAGGACCACAGCCTGGTCCACGCGCAACTTGTGATGCGCCGCAACCCGGAGCGTGGCCCGGGCCTGCCGCCGCTGGTGCTCGACGGCCAGCAACTGGAACTGCTGTCGGTAACCCTGGCCGACCAGGAACTGAGCGCCGGCGATTATCAGCTGAGCGAAAATACCCTGACCCTGCAGCCGGCCAGCGCCAGCTTCACGGTCGACACCAGCGTCCGGATTCACCCGGAAACCAATACCGCGCTGGAAGGCCTGTACAAGTCCGGCACGATGTTCTGTACCCAGTGCGAGGCCGAAGGCTTCCGCAAGATCACCTATTACCTCGACCGCCCGGACGTGATGAGCAAGTTCACCACCACGGTGGTCGCCGAGCAGCACAGCTATCCGGTGCTGCTGTCCAACGGCAACCCGATTGCCTCCGGCCCGGGCGAAGACGGCCGACACTGGGCGACCTGGGAAGACCCGTTCATGAAACCGGCGTACCTGTTCGCGCTGGTGGCCGGTGATTTGTGGTGTGTCGAAGACACGTTCACCACCATGACCAATCGCAATGTTGCACTGCGCATTTACGTCGAGCCGGAAAACATCGACAAGTGCCAGCACGCGATGAACAGCCTGAAGAAGTCGATGCGCTGGGACGAAGAGGTCTACGGTCGCGAGTACGATCTGGACATCTTCATGATCGTCGCCGTCAACGACTTCAACATGGGCGCGATGGAGAACAAGGGCCTCAACATTTTCAACTCCAGCGCCGTGCTGGCCCGCGCCGAAACCGCCACCGACGCCGCGCACCAGCGGGTCGAGGCAATCGTCGCCCACGAATACTTCCACAACTGGTCAGGCAACCGCGTGACCTGCCGCGACTGGTTTCAGCTGTCGCTCAAGGAAGGCTTCACCGTGTTCCGCGACGCCGGTTTCTCCTCGGACATGAACTCGGCCACGGTCAAGCGCATCCAGGACGTGGCGTACCTGCGTACTCACCAGTTCGCCGAAGATGCAGGTCCCATGGCCCACGCGGTGCGCCCGGACAGCTTCATCGAGATTTCCAACTTCTACACCCTGACCGTGTACGAAAAAGGCTCGGAAGTGGTCGGCATGATCCACACCCTGCTGGGCGCCGAAGGCTTCCGCAAGGGCAGTGACCTGTACTTCGAACGCCATGATGGCCAGGCCGTGACCTGCGACGATTTCGTCAAGGCCATGGAAGACGCCAAGGGTGTCGACCTGACCCAGTTCAAGCGCTGGTACAGCCAGGCCGGCACGCCGCGTCTGGCGGTCAGCGAGTCCTACGACGCCGCGGCGAAAACCTACAGCCTGACCTTCCGCCAGAGCTGCCCGGAAACCCCGGACAAAGTGGAAAAACTGCCGTTCGTGATCCCGGTCGAACTCGGTCTGCTCGACAGCAAAGGCCACGAGATCGCGCTGCGTCTGGCGGGTGAAGCGTCGGCCCAGGGCACCACCCGCGTGATCTCGGTGACCGAGGCTGAGCAGACCTTCACCTTCGTCGACATCGCTGAACAGCCGCTGCCGTCGTTGCTGCGTGGTTTCTCGGCACCGGTGAAACTGAGCTTCCCGTACAACCGTGACCAGTTGATGTTCCTGATGCAGCACGACAGCGACGGCTTCAACCGCTGGGATGCCGGTCAGCAACTGTCGGTGCAGGTCCTGCAGGAGCTGATCGCCCAGCAGCAGAAGGGCGAGAGCCTGGTGCTCGATCCGCGTCTGATCTCGGCGCTGAAAACCGTGCTGTCCGACGAGTCGCTGGATCAGGCCATGGTCGCCGAAATGCTTTCGCTGCCGAGCGAAGCGTATCTGACCGAAATCAGCGAAGTGGCGGATGTCGAGGCGATCCACACCGCTCGCGAGTTTGCCCGCAAGCAACTGGCGGACAATCTGTTCGAAGCGCTGTGGCTGCGTTATCAGGCCAACCGCGACTTGTCGAAGCAGACGCCGTATGTGGCCGAGGCCGAGCACTTTGCCCGTCGCGCGCTGCAGAACATTGCGCTGTCGTACCTGATGCTCAGCGGCAAGCCGGAAGTGCTGGCCGCTACGCAGGAACAGTTCGAAAACAGCGACAACATGACCGAGCGCCTGACCGCGCTGGCGGTGCTGGTCAACTCGCCGTTCGAAGAACACAAGGCCAAAGCGCTGGCGACGTTCGCCGAGCACTTCAAGGACAATCCGCTGGTCATGGATCAGTGGTTCAGCGTGCAGGCCGGCAGCACACTGCCGGGCGGTCTGGCGCGGGTCAAGGCGTTGATGCAGCACCCGGCGTTCAATATCAAGAACCCGAACAAGGTGCGTGCGCTGGTCGGTGCGTTTGCCGGGCAGAACCTGATCAACTTCCACGCCGCCGACGGTTCCGGCTACCGCTTCCTCGCGGATCTGGTGATCGAACTGAACGGCTTCAACCCGCAGATCGCTTCGCGGCAACTGGCGCCGCTGACTCGCTGGCGTAAATACGACAGCGCCCGTCAGGCGTTGATGAAGGCTGAGCTGGAGCGGATTCTGGCTTCCGGTCAGCTGTCCAGCGATGTATATGAAGTGGTGAGCAAAAGCCTGGCGTAACGCATAACGAAATGTGGGAGCGGGCTTGCTCGCGAACGCGGTGTGTCAGACACGGAGATGTCGACTGGTATACCGCATTCGCGAGCAAGCCCGCTCCCACAGGTTTTTGCGTTTTCTGTTATTTCAGGTCAAACCGATCCAGCTCCATCACCTTGGCCCACGCCGCCACGAAGTCTTTGACGAACTGTTCCTTCGCGTCAGAACTCGCATACACCTCGGCCAGCGCGCGCAGTATCGCGTTGGAACCAAACACCAGATCAACCCGCGTCGCCGTCCACTTCACGCTACCGGTTTTACGGTCGCGTCCTTCGAACTCGTCCGCCGCTGCCGACGTCGGCTTCCACTCCACACCCATGTCCAGCAGGTTGGTGAAGAAGTCGTTGCTCAGGGTTTCCGTGCGCGAGGTGAACACGCCATGCCGGCTCTGCCCGACATTCGCCCCCAATACCCGCAGACCACCGACCAGTACGGTCATTTCCGGAGCGGAGAGGGTGAGCAGTTGCGCCTTGTCGATCAGCAGCGCTTCGGCCGACACGGTGTATTTGCCCTTGCTGTAGTTACGGAAACCATCGGCAATCGGTTCAAGGAAACCAAACGACTCGACATCGGTTTGCTCCTGAGTCGCGTCGGTGCGTCCTGGATTGAACGGCACAGAGACCGAGTGCCCGGCGTTTTGCGCCGCTTGCTCGACCCCGGCGTTACCCGCCAGCACGATCAGATCCGCCAGCGAGACTTTCTTGCCGGATGATCCGGCGTTGAACTCGTTTTGAATGCCCTCAAGGGTCTTCAGCACCTTGTCCAGTTGCTCCGGCTGGTTGGCCTGCCAGAATTTCTGCGGGGCCAGACGCAGACGTCCGCCGTTGGCGCCCCCCCGTTTGTCCGAACCACGGAATGTCGATGCCGCGGCCCAGGCGGTGGACACCAGTTGCGACACCGACAGGCCGGAAGCCAGCACTTTGCTTTTCAGCGCTGCCGCATCGTTGCTGTCGATCAGTGGGTGAGTGGCATCGGGAATCGGGTCCTGCCACAGCAGTTCTTCGTTCGGCAGTTCCGGGCCGAGGTAGCGCGACAGCGGACCCATGTCTCGGTGGATCAGTTTGTACCAGGCGCGGGCGAAGGCGTCGGCCAATTGATCAGGATTGGCCAGGAAACGGCGGGCGATCGGCTCGTAGATCGGGTCGAAACGCAGCGCCAGGTCGGAAGTGAGCATGGTCGGCGAGAGCTTTTTGCTCGGATCGTGCGCATGGGGAACAGTGCCAGCCCCGGCGCCGTTTTTTGGTTTCCACTGATGCGCACCGGCCGGGCTTTTGAACAGTTCCCACTCGAAACCGAACAGGTTTTCCAGGTAGTTGTTGCTCCACTGGGTCGGAGTGGTGGTCCAGGTAACTTCGAGGCCACTGGTGATGGTGTCGGCGCCTTTGCCGGTGCCGAATGCGTTGCGCCAGCCGAGGCCTTGTTCTTCCAGGCCAGCCGCTTCCGGCTCAGGCCCGACATTATCGGCCGGGCCGGCGCCGTGGGTCTTGCCGAAGGCGTGACCGCCGGCGATCAGCGCGACGGTTTCTTCGTCGTTCATGGCCATGCGGCCGAAGGTTTCGCGGATATCGCGACCGGAGGCAACCGGGTCGGGATTGCCTTCAGGGCCTTCCGGGTTCACGTAAATCAGGCCCATCTGCACCGCTGCGAGCGGATTTTCCAGATTACGTTCGCCCTGATCGGTACGGCTTTGCTCTTTGCCGTGCAAGTCCGGTTCGGCCACCAGCGTACCGTCACCCGGTTCCTGCATGGCCGACTTGTCTTTGCCGTAGCGGCTGTCGCCGCCGAGCCATTCGCGCTCCGAACCCCAATACACGTCTTCGTCCGGTTCCCAGACATCGGGACGTCCACCGGAGAAGCCGAAGGTCTTAAAGCCCATGGACTCCAGTGCAACGTTGCCAGTGAGCACGATCAGGTCGGCCCAGGAAATATTGCGGCCGTATTTCTGTTTGATCGGCCACAGCAGTCGCCGCGCTTTGTCGAGGCTGACGTTGTCCGGCCAGCTGTTGAGCGGGGCAAAACGCTGTTGCCCGGAGCCGGCGCCACCGCGACCATCGGCGGTGCGATAGGTGCCGGCGCTGTGCCAGGCCATGCGGATGAACAGCGGGCCGTAGTGGCCGAAGTCCGCCGGCCACCAGTCCTGGGAGTCGGTCATCAGCGCACGCAGGTCTTGTTTCAGGGCCTGGAAGTCCAGGCTCTGGAAGGCTTTGGCGTAGTCGAAGTCCTTGCCCAGCGGATCGGACTTGGGCGAGTGCTGGCTGAGGATCTTCAGGTTCAGTTGATTCGGCCACCAGTCACGGTTCGTCGTACCACCACCGGCGGCGTGGTTGAACGGGCATTTCGATTCGTTTGCCATGTTCGAGTCCTTATCAGGTCTTGTGCGGCCGGCTCATGCCGACTTCGGACTAGTAAGGCTAGACCCGACTTGGGCAGTCAGCTAATAGGCCGACTATTGGGGCGTGATAGGCGCAGTCTTTCGAGACCTTGGTAACGCGGGTCTATTCCATAGCTGACTGATACTTTGCCGAAAACTGGTTTGATAGCGCCGTTAATGATTTTAAATATTGAACTTTTTATTTCGAATTGGGCTAGCGGCCTGTCAGATATGCCAGTAGCGCTCGAAGTAATGGCGCATTAGCTTTGTCAGCGGAAGCAACGGTCTCAAGATTTTTTGAGAGCCAATCATCACTATAAAACTATTTTGGAATGCATCCGGATGAACAAATCAATTAATACAAAAGAGCAACTTGATGCGCTGCTGCAGGAGATTGGTCGCGGCTCTAATGGTGAATTCAGTGCATCTATTGGTGGAAGAAATTTCTTGTCGGCGACGAAGGAGAATGCGACTTTTTATATAGCAGCAAATGACTTCATGATTATTGGAGCTGATGACAACAATCGAGGGCATGTAGCTTTCTGCGTTCCAAAGAGCCTGGTTGGTGACGGACCTCATGAGGTGACGTGCTACACAGGTGACTTGAGTTGGACCGCGGCTGACAATGACAATTATCAACTTATTAAATCAGGACGGGCAGAACTGACGTTCTTGAAAAAGGAACATGCGCGAGTCGGCGTTACAGGAAAGATCTATTTTGATTTTCCTGATCGAGGGGAAATAGAGGGGGATTTTAATATCAAGCTTGTTTAGCAAACGTAAAGGGACGGATCCAACCAATCCGTCCCTTCCCTGATTTCAACTCGATTGCACAGTTTCATCCTCCGGCAACGCATCCAGCGGATCTTCCTGCCCCGGCAATTCAGTAATCACACTGAAATCCGTGACCTCGACCGCACCCAATCCATAACCCAGCAAGTGAAACGAAAAGGCCTTGCGCTGTTGCGGGTTGTCGAAGCTGAAATCCATCTGCAGCGGCTGATCGGCCGTGGCGACCATCTCGGTCGGCAGGCCCAGTTGCACGTCCTGTTCGAACTCCTTGGCCTTGAGCTGAATGTACGCCGCCTGCTGCGGGTCCACCGAGCGCACGGTCAGGCGCACGCGGGTGTGCGAGCCCTTGGGCATTTCCAGGTATTGCGCGCCGATCAGGTTATCGGCCCAGTCATCCTTGATCTGCGCCTGCAGCGGGATCACGTTGTTGCTGCCGAACTGGTAACGCTGATTGAGCGGGGTGCGCAGTAGCGACAGGTCCAGGGCCATGGCCCGCGCGGCAATCTGCCGGGCGTGCTGGCTGCTTTCATTGCCCTTGAAGGTGGCCCGCTCGGCAATGAACCCGGCGCTTTCGTAGTAGCGGCAGCGGCGCGGCATGTCGCACTCGGAAAAGATCCCCTGGCCATTGTGGTAGCGCAGCTTGCCGTTGGTGTAAGACATGATTTCGCGTCCGCTGTCGTAGTCGCGGAACAGCGAACGGCCGCTCAGCGCCGACGGCACCGGCAGATCGAAATAGTCGAGGATCGATGCGCTCAGATCGACATGACCGTAGACCCCGGCATTCAGTCGCGGCAGTTGCTCGTGTTCCGGGGCCAAGGTCAGGTTGAAACCCCAGGACGACGCCAGACGCACGCCATCGATGCCGTGGGATTCGTCCGAGGTGATCACCACCAGCGTGTCTTTCAGTACGCCCTGGCGTTCGAGACCGCTGAGAAACTGCTCCAGCGCATCATCGAGATAACCGACGGCAGCCTGTTTCGGCGTCTCGTAGCGCGCCAGATAGTCTTCCGGTGCGGAGTAGGGCTGGTGCGTGCCGACGGTCAACAGAGTGAGCATCCACGGTTGCTTCTGCTTCTTCAGTTGGCCGACGTAATCCAGCGCGCCTTCGAAGAACGCCTTGTCATCCTTGCCCCACGGAAACTCCAGATAGTTGGCGTTGCTGAACCACTCCAGACCATGGGTCGCATCGAAACCGATGTGCGGCATGATCTTGTCTTTGGCCATGAAACGCAGACCGGCGCCTTGCAGGTAATGAGTGCTGAAGCCGTTCTGCCGCAGCTGCGCCGGCAGGCAGGCCTGATTGCGCTCCTGCTGGGTGAGCATTTCCACGCCTTTGGGCGTGCCGTTGTTGAGCTTGTCGTAATCGCCACAGAGCATGGCGTACAGGCCGCGAATGGTCTGGTGCGTATGCAGCACGTAATCCGGGGTGTTCATGCCGCGCTCGGCCCAGCGGCTGAGATTGGGCATCAGGTCTTCCTGATAGCGGCTGCCCATGGCCTCACGATTGGCGCGGATGTAAGCGCCGGGAATGCCTTCCAGGGCGATGATCAGCACATTGCGCGCCTGACCCGGTGCGGCCAGCAGCTTGTGGCCATTGAGATCCAGATCGGTCAGCCCGGCCATCTGTGGCGCGGCGGGTTCGACGTCACCGTCCAGCCATTCCTCGGCCTGCAACTGCAGCTCGGCGACTTGCGAGGCGAGCAACTGATGCGGCAGGTTGTACAGGCGCCACGGATCCTCATCGTTCGGCCACTGGTTCTGCACGCCCCAGTGCGCGGCGAACAGCAGCACCGGTGCGGCCCACACGGCGCGGGGCAGGGCAGCAGGGGTTTGCGTGCGATTGGCGAAGCGCGTCAGCAACCAGAGCAGCAGCGCCAGCAACAGGGTGGCGCCCAACGCCGGGTGGGCGAAACCGCCACCGGTGGAGTTCTCCACGAATTGCGGATCAATCAGGTAATGCAGGTCGGATGGGTTCGGCAACCGGCCGACAGCGCTGACCAGCTCCGCCGTCGCCACCGCCAGCAACCCCCAGAACAGCAGCAACGGCAACGCCAGCCACCACGCACGGCGATGCAGCAACAGCACCAGCAAACTACCAATCGCCAGGTCGGACAAATAGCCCAGCGACGACGACCAGCCCAACGCCGCGCGCAGGCACACCGGTACAATCAGCACCAGCAGAATCAGGGAAAACAGGCGGGCATGCGGCTGCCGCAACCAACGCAATAAAACGCTCACAAACAAAGACCTTCCAGCCATCAAACCGTCATAAAAGTGTGCGCGATGATACCAAGGGTGGGCTGTCTGATCGCCCTTTTAAACTACCGGCTGATCCGCTCTCGCAGGCACGGCGCAGGGCTTGAGGCCGTGACTGGCGTTGGTGTCAGCGCGCTGACGGCTGACGCACAGCGTGTAATCGATGGCAGATTTATTGTTTCAGGCTGTTTAAATCAGCGCATGACGGCAAACGTGAGCGTGCTATGGATATTCGATAACGGTATTTAATTTCTGTTTTTTATAGCGATAGAGTTCGGCCTTTCAGCCAATCCACCCAGCTGCGAGGTTGTCATGGCCATACCGTTCAAACGTTCTGCGCTGATTCTGTTGGCCGCATCCCTGGCAGGCAGTCTGCTGCTCAGCGGCGGCGCCCAGGCCGAAGGCAAGATCAGCATCGCCCAGCAATTCGGCATCGGTTATCTGATTCTCGATGTGGTTCGTGATCAGCAGTTGATCGAAAAACATGGCAAGGCGCAGGGGCTGGAGATCAAGGTCGACTGGAACAGCATCTCCGGCGCCACTGCGATGAACGAAGCGCTGCTGACCGGCGCGCTGGACGTGGTCTCCGCCGGGGTGCCGCCGATGCTCACCGTGTGGGATCGCACCCGTGGCAAACAGAACGTCAAGGCGATTGCCTCGCTCGGCTCGATGCCCAATTACCTGCTGACCAACAACCCGAACATCAAGACCCTGAAGGATTTCAGCGACAAGGATCGCATCGCCGTGCCGGCGGCGGGCGTGGGGTTCCAGTCGCGGACCCTGCAGATCGAAACGGCCAAGGAATTCGGCAATGACCAGTACAAAAAATTTGACGACATCTCGGTCAGCCTGCCGCATCCGGACGCCACGGCGGCGCTGATTGCCGGTGGTTCGGAAATCAACTCGCACTTCTCCAGCCCGCCGTTCCAGTATCAGGCGTTGCAAAACCCCAACGTGCACAAAGTGCTGAGTTCCTACGACGTGCTCGGCGGTCAGGCCACGTTCAACGTGCTCTACACCACGGAAAAATTCCACGACGAAAATCCCAGGACCTACAAGGCCTTCTACGACGCGTTGGTCGAAGCGGAAAAAATCATCAAGGCCGACAAACCCGCCGCCGCCCAGGCGTACATCCGCGTCGAACAGTCGAAGCTGCCGCTGGCGCTGGTCGAACAGATCGTCAAAGACCCGGAAATCGACTTCACGGTGGTGCCGCAGCGCACGTTCATCTATGCCGAGAAACTGCAGGAACTGGGCGTGCTGAAGAACAAGGCCGACAGTTGGAAGGATTACTTCTTTGAAGAGGCGCATGGCGGCGCGGGGAGCTGATAACGGCTCGCCAAAGCGTTGAAACCTGTGGCTGTTTCTGGACAGCCTGATGGCCACTCAGTAGCATTCGAGCCCAACGGATTTTCCCTTCGCACGTCGTCCGACGTGGAGTTCTCAAGGAATCGACATGCGCGACACCCCCAATGGCGAACAACGAACGGTCGTGACCTTGGTCAACGGCGAGATTCATCACGAAACCCAGATCAGTTTCAGCTCGGTGTCGGTCGTCAATGGCGAAGTGCGGGTGCATACCGCTGAAGGCAATCAGATAAATGTCCAGGTACCGGGGGCGGACTTCTCATTGCGCTTTGATCTGGATGGAGTGCAGCAGACTCCAGTGGCGCAGCAGGCACCGGTTGAAACGGTGCCCGTCGACAACAACCTGAAGCTGTTCACCTGGAAAACCGTACTGATCACCCTTGGGCTGTGGACAGTGGTCAACCTGATCACCGGTTGGCTGGGATTTTTTGCGGCGGCCGGTTATCTCGGTTATCGCTGGAGTCAGGTGTTGAAGCGCAAGCAGCAGTTGGCTGTGGCGCCCGTGGAGAAAACTGCAGCGGCATCGCGCTCGGGGATGTCGAGAGAAAGCGTGCGCAATGCACTGGCCCGCAAGCGCGGCTGACATGCGCGATAAAAAAGGGGCGACCTGATTATCAATCAGGCCGCCCCTTTTTATTACCGCCAAGTCAGATCAATGCATCTTGCTGTGATCGTGGCCTTCCATGTGCGTCAGCGCACGCACTTCGGCTTTGACTTCGACGGTTTCTTTCTCGCCCTTGGCGTTTTCCACGGTCAGGGTCAGCGGTACGCTTTCGCCTTCCTTGAGCTGGCCGGTCAGGCCCATCAGCATCACGTGGTAGCCGTTCGGGTCGAAGGTGACGGCTTTGCCGGCTGGCAGGTCAACCGATTTGACCGGGCCCATGCTCATCACGTCGTTCTTCATCGACATTTCGTGGATCTGCACATCCTTGGCCACTGGCGAGGCCACGCTCAGCAGTTTGCTGTCGCTGTCCGCGGTGACGGTCATGAACGCGCCGCTGGCCGATTGGGTCGGCACGGTCGCACGCACCCAGGCATCATCGACCTTGGTCTGAGCCGAGGCTTGAAACGCCAGGCCCAGCAGGGACAGGGCGAAAACGGCGCGTTTGATGTTGTTCAAAACGGGGTGCATCAGCAGACCTCCATAACGGTGAGCAAATCTTCCGTGCACTCTTGTGCCGAAAGCGATACAGACAGACCCATGCGCAACTGGCCGCGCGAGTCGTAGACGTAACTGGTGGACGTGTGGGAGATGGTGTAGGTGTCGCCGGCCGGCACCTTCTCGAAGAACACGTCGAATTCCTTGGCGGTGGCCCGGGTTTCTTCCAGCGTGCCGTACAGTGCGACGAAGCTCGGGTCGAAGGCTTTGACGTAGGCGTCGAGGATCTGCGGCGTGTCGCGTTCCGGGTCGAGGGTGATGAAGATCACCTGCAGACGGTCGCCGTCCTTGCCCATCAGCTTCTTGATTTGCGCGGCGCGGGCGAGGGTGGTCGGGCACACCGCCGGGCATTGGGTGAAGCCGAAGAAGATCATCGGCATCATCCCGCGAAAGCTCGACAGCGTCATGGTTTCGCCGTCGGTGTTCTTCAGCTTGAAGGTGCGTCCGAGGATCTTGTCACTCAGGTCCTTGCCGTACTTGTACGACAGTTGGCCACGGGTGTCGCAGCCGGCGAGCAGGCCCAGGCCCAGCACGCCCATTCCCGCAAGCACCTTGCGGCGAGTCAACAAAGCCGTCATCTAATACCGCCTTTTGCAGCCCGTCAGTCGGCAGGACTGGCGGGGGGTTAACCGTAAAAGCGGCGCATGATACCAAACTGACGGCAGACGCCGGCCACGGATCGCCGCGCGGCGCAGGATCGGGCGACAAAAGGTGTAAGAAAAAGTGACGAGGGGCTACTGAATCAGGGCCTCATTGGCCTGCCAGCCGCCGCCCAGCGCGGTGTACAGGTTGACCTCGGCGACCAGTTGCGCGAGGCGATCAGTAATCAGCCCCTGCTGTGAACTGAACAGTGAACGTTGCGCATCAAGAAACGTCAGGCTGCTGTCGACACCGTTTTGATAGCGGTGCTGCGCCAGGTTGTAGTAGTCCTGAGTCGCCTGCACCAGATCGCGTTGCGCCTGCAATTGCTGCTGATAAGTGCTGCGCGCCGCCAGGCCGTCGGCGACTTCCTGAAACGCGGTTTGAATCGATTTTTCGTATTCGGCGACCGCCACATCCTTCTGCAACTTCGAATAATCCAGACTCGCGCGCAGGCTGCCGGCGTTGAAAATCGGCAGGTTGATTTGCGGCTGGAACGTCCACGCCCCGGAGCCGCCGCTGAACAGTCCGGACAGATCGCGGCTGGAAGTGCCGGCGCTGGCGGTCAGGCTGACACTGGGGAAAAACGCCGCGCGCGCTGCACCGATGTTGGCGTTGGCCGCTTTCAGTTTGTACTCGGCCTGCAGAATGTCCGGGCGCCGTTGCAGCAGGTCCGACGGTAACCCGGCCGGCAATTGCTGAACCAGATCGCTGGCCAGTGGTTGCGCCGGCAGTTGCTCGGGGACCTGAGCGCCAACCAGTAGCGTCAGGCTGTTGAGATCTTGCGCCACCTGGCGTTTGTATCGCGCCAGATTGGCCCGCGAACTGTCAACGCTGGTCCTGGCCTGCGCCTGTTCCAGCGCCGAAGACTTGCCGGCCTCACGGTTGCGCGTGGTCAGGCGCAGGCTTTGCTCATCAGCGGCCAGGGTCTGGCGCGTCAGTTCGAGCAACTCCTGATCGGCGCGCCAGGTCAGGTAGGCATTGGCGACGTTGGCCACCAGACTCAGCTCGGCACTGCGCCGCGCCTGTTCGGTCGCCAGCCAGGTTTGCAGCGCCTGCTCGCTGAGGCTGCGCACCCGGCCGAAAAAATCCTGCTCATAGGCACTGACACCCAGATTCACCGCATAGGTCGAATTGATCATGGCTTTGCTGCGGGTCACGCTGGGCGGCAGGCGCTGGCGCGACTCGCTGGCATTGGCCGACACCGCCGGCAGCAAATCGGCGCGCTGGATGCGGTATTGCGCCTGAAACGCCTCGACGTTAAGCGCCGCGACCCGCAGATCGCGATTGTTCACCAGCGCGCTTTCGATCAACTGTTGCAGCGCCGGGTCGTTGAACAGCGTGCGCCAGTCTTCAGTGCGCGCTGCGGCGGGTGTCGGTGCCGGGTAAACCGCGCCTCGCGGGTACTGCGCAGCGCTCGGTGAGGCAGGGCGCTGGTACTCGGGAATCAACGAACAACCGGCCAGCAGGGCGGCGAGGGACAGCAGGGAAATGCGCAGCATCGAACGCTCTCATGCAGAAAAAACACGTGCCGGGCACTGCGTCCCCACACCACCATCGAACACCGTTGAACCACGACCGCGCGGTTACGCCCCGGCCATCCAGCGCGCCAGACCATGCCGTCCGCTGACCCCCAGTTTGGCGGTCGCTCGCTTGAGGTAGGTCTCGACGGAACTGCTCTTGACCCGCAGCTTCTCGGCCAGTTGCGGCACGGTACCGCCGGTCAGCAGACCCAGGCAGACTTCCTTTTCCCGCGCCGACAGCACGATGCCGCCCAGCGCCAGACGTTCGTCGAACACCTGCTGCAACGGCGCCTGCTCCAGATCGGCCAAGGGCAGGCGCGGCTGTTTGGCGACAATCTGCCGACTGAGCTGCGCGTGCCGTTCGATCAGCGGCAACAGGGTGTCGGACAGGCTTTTCAGAAACGACAGCTCCGGCAAGGAAAACACTCGTTGCGTATGCGGTCGGTAGAACGAGATGACACAGCGGCGATTAGAGGTGCGGGACACCAGATTGCACTGGTGCACGCTGTGCTGCGGATGTTGCGGCTGGAGCGACGCTTTGAGTTGAATCAGCAGGGAATCATTCATCTCGATCATCTTCTGCAACAACGGATGATCGTCCGGACTTTTCAACGGGTCCGGTGGCGGGAAGGTCTGCGGCAGTCCGGCGCTGCCCAGCGCCTTGATCTCGACCACGCTGGCCTGACGTTCGTCCAGCGTCCACTCACTGAGATCGACGCGATTGACCGGCACCAGGGTGTCGACCAACTGGAACAGGTTGCTGGCGAAATGATCGTCGCCGGTGCTGGCAATCAGTTCCCCCAGTTGCCAGTAGAAATGCGGGTTTTCCATGTTGCGAATACTGCCGGTCAGATTCATATCCTTGTCATCCCTGGTTCCGAGTCATCACCGAGTCGTCCGCTGTTTATGCAAAAGCCGCCCACGCAATCGTCTCTCCTTGAAACTGATCTGGGGCGGGATTTAAGCCTATGGATTTGTCCTACGTCTGTAGGGGAAAACAGGGACACAAAGTGCCATCATTTCTGAAAGTTGGCGCCGGGCTTCTGACGCCGTTTGCTACAGGTGTTGCGCATCGTGTGACTGTTTGGTCACGGCAAGACCTTGAAAACCGGGGCAGTTGTGTTTTTTTGAGGTCACAACGCAGGTCGATGGCAGCGCTGGTATGTGGCATTTTTCCTACAGGATTTTCAGTGTTTCCTCTCCGAACTTTTAGTGGGTTCCCACCCAATCAGGGGCTACAAGCGCTGACAGGCCAGCGCCCGGGGCGGGGTTGTCCGGGTTTTACGTGTCATGTCGGCATCGGGGCCGATGCTTGAATAGGCGCAAAATCACATGAGAAGGATCTTATGCCGCCTATTTCTGCCCCTGCGGTGGCCACGCCGTCCGCATCGCTCCAGACGTATCCGCTGACCGCAGCGCAGCTGGATATCTGGCTGGATCAGCTGAGTCACGGGGATTCGCCGCTGTACAACATCGGCGGCTACCTGGACCTCAGCGGGCCGCTGGATCCGGCGCGGATGCAGGCTGCGCTGGAAGCACTGGTAGCCCGGCATGACGCGCTGCGCACGATTCTACTGCCGGGCGCCGGCGCCGATGGCCTGCCTTTGCAGCAGTTCGCCCGGTCAGTAGCGGTGCCGATGCCGATCGACGATGTGTCGGCGCACAGCGACCCGGAATCGGCGGCGCGGGCATTGGTGCAGGCACGCATCGATCAACCCTTCGTGCTGGACGGCGGCTGCCTGTTGCGCTTTCTGTTGATCCGCCTCGATGAGCAGCGACACTGGCTGTCCGTGCAGGCGCATCACTTGATCGTCGATGGCTGGGGCTTCGGCGAAATGTTCAAGTCGCTGGACGAGATCTACAACGCGCTGGCACACGGCCAACCGGCACCGGTCGCGGCGCCGTCGTACATCGACTTCATCGAGGACAATGCGCGCTATCACGCGTCGCCGCGTTATGCGCAGGATCGCGCCTATTGGCTGGACAAGTACCGACAATTGCCCGAGCCGCTGTTGCTGCCACGGCATCAGCAGAGTCTGGCCGGCCAGACCGCGCAGACGCAGGTCTACGCGCAGCCCTTGCCGGCGTTGCTGCACGAGCGCATGCAGCAGGTGGCCCGAGCGTTCGGCGCGTCGGCGTTCCATGTGTTGCTGGCGGCGCTGCATGTCTACTTCAGCCGCACCGCACAACGTGACGAGTGGGTGGTTGGATTGCCGATTCTCAACCGCTCCGGCGCGCGCTTCAAATCCACGCTTGGGTTGTTCGCCCAGGTCAGTGCGGTGCGCATGGGCTTCGGTCGCCACTGCACGTTCGCTGAACTGGTCAGAGCGATCCGTGAGGAACTGCGCAAGGATTTCCGCCATCAGCGCTTCCCCGTGAGTGAGATGAACCGCGCCCTCGGCCTGCTGCGGGAGGAGCGCTCGCAGCTGTTCGAAGTCACTGTTTCCTACGAGCAGGGCACTCACGATTATCGCTACGGCGAGGCGTCGGGACGGATGATCAAGGCCTCGAACGTCGAGGAGGCCACACCGCTGGCGGTGCACTTGCTGAGCAATCTGGCCAATGACGACGCGCGGCTGTACCTGATCTACAGCGAGGCGTATTTCAGCGCCGATGAAGTCAAGGCACTGGCTGAACGCTGGTTGCTGATTCTGGAGCAGGGGCTGGAAGCGGTGAATCTGGCGGTGGCGGATTTCGACCTGAGCACGCCGGAAGAAACCGCGCGGCTGCAACAGTGGAATGCCACGCGGGTGGACTACCCGGCGCCGACGACCATTCAGCAGCGTGTCGAAGCGCAGGCGACGCTTCGGCCGCACGCGCTGGCGGCGGTTGATCAGGGGCAAAACCTGACCTATGCCGAACTCAATCAACGTGCCAACGCGCTGGCTCATCATCTGCTCGATCTCGGGGTGCGCCCGGATGACCGGGTGGCGATCGTTGCCCGGCGCGGGCTCGACACGCTGGTCGGACTGTTGGCGATCCTCAAGGCTGGCGCCGCGTATGTACCGCTGGATCCGGCGCATCCAGCCGAGCGCCTGAGCTACCTGCTGGAGGACAGCGCGCCCATCGCGGTGCTGACCCAGCGCGCGCTGCGCGGGCATTTGCCGGCGTTGTCGGTGCCGGTGATCGAGCTGGATCAGCCGAGTTGGTCGGCTGGCCGGGTCGACGCGCCGAAGGTGCCGGGGCTGACCCCGGCCAACCTCGCTTATGTGATTTATACCTCCGGCTCGACCGGCCTGCCCAAGGGGGTGATGGTCGAGCACCGCACCCTGTGCAATCTGGTCGATTGGCACGCTGATGTCTTCGACCTGCATGCCGGCAGCCATACCTCAAGCCTGGCCGGTTTCGGTTTCGATGCGATGGCCTGGGAAGTCTGGCCGGCGCTGTGCGTGGGCGCGACCCTGCACCTGGCGCCGGTCAGCGAGGGCAGCGAAGACATCGATGCGCTGCTCGACTGGTGGCGTGCGCAGCCGCTGGACGTGTGCTTCTTACCGACGCCGATCGCCGAATACGCGTTCAGCCGCCAGCTCGATCACCCGACGTTGCGCACGCTGCTGATCGGTGGCGATCGCCTGCGCCAGTTCCCGCGTCAGCCATTGTTCGAAGTGATCAACAACTACGGCCCGACCGAAGCCACCGTGGTGGCGACCTCGGGGCGCATCGACGCCGGGCAGGCGCTGCACATCGGCAAACCGGTGAGCAACGCCACGGTGTATCTGCTCGACGAGCAGCAGCAACCGGTGCCGCTTGGCGTGACGGGCGAGTTGTACGTCGGCGGGGTCGGGGTAGCCCGTGGTTACCTGAACCGCGCAGAGCTGAGCGCCGAGCGTTTCCTGCGCGACCCGTTCAGTGCTGAACCGGGCGCGCGCCTGTACCGCACCGGCGACCTCGCGCGCTGGCGCGCCGACGGCAATCTGGAGTATCTGGGGCGCAACGATGATCAGGTGAAAATCCGTGGCATCCGGATCGAGCCGGGGGAGATCGAGAGCGCACTCGCCAGCCATTCGGCGGTGCGCGAAGCGGTGGTGCTGGTGCGCGACGGGCAATTGCTGGCGTGGTTCACCGAGCAGGCGCCGCTAGACATCAATGAGCTGCACGCGCAGCTGAAAACCCGCCTGAGCAGCGCCATGCTGCCGAGCGCCTACGTGCGTCTGTCGGCGCTGCCGCTGACCGCCAACGGCAAGGTCGATCGCAAGGCACTGCCGGCGCCTGGGCCGGACGATCTGATCCGCCGCGAATACGAGGCGCCGCAGGGTGAGGTCGAAATCGCCCTGGCGCAGATCTGGGCCGAAGTCCTGCAAGTCGAACGGGTCGGGCGTCATGACCATTTCTTCGAACTCGGCGGGCATTCGTTGCTGGCGGTGATCTTGATCGAGCGCATGCGTCAGCTCGATCTGAGCAGCGACGTGCGCGTGCTGTTCAGTCAGCCGACCCTGTCGGCGCTGGCGGCTTCGGTCGGCAGCGGTCGGGAGATCGAAGTGCCGGCCAACCGCATCACTGCCGATTGCACCCATATCACTCCGGCAATGCTGCCGCTGGTGCAACTGCAGCAGGCGGACATCGAGCGGATCGTCGCCACGGTACCGGGCGGCGCGGCCAACGTGCAGGACATCTATCCGTTGGCACCGCTGCAGGAAGGCATTCTCTACCACCACATCACCGCTGAGCAGGGCGATCCGTACCTGCTGCAATCGCAACTGGCGTTCGACAGTCTTGAACGCGTCGAGGCTTTCGCCGCAGCGTTGCGAGAAGTCATGGCGCGCCACGACATTCTGCGCACTTCGGTGCTCTGGGAAGGCCTGAACACCCCGGTGCAGGTGGTGTGGCGCGCGGCAATTCTGCCGTTGCAGGAGGTCGAGCTGGACCCGGCCGACGGCCCGGTCATCGAGCAGTTGCACGCGCGCTTCAACGCCCGGCGTTATCGCCTCGACGTCAGCCAGGCGCCTCTGATGCGCCTGGTGTATGCCCGTGATCCGGCGCTGGATCGGGTGGTGGGGATTCTGCTGTTCCATCACCTGGCCATGGATCACATCGCTTTGGAGGTGATGCGCGGCGAGATGCAGGCCAGTCTGTCGGGGCAGGTCGTGGCGCTGGCGCCGCCGGTGCCGTATCGCAATTACGTGGCGCAGACGCGGCTGGGCGTCAGCGAGCAGGAACACGAGGCGTTTTTCCGTGAGCAACTGGCGGACATCGACGAGCCGACCCTGCCATTCGGCCTGCAGGAAGTGCAGGGCGACGGACGCGGCATCGACGAAGCGCAGCAGGCGTTGCCGGCTGACGTCTATCAGCGTCTGCGCACCCAAGCACGACAGGCCGGGGTCAGTGTGGCGAGCCTGATTCATCTGGCTTGGGCGCGGGTGCTGGCGGCGACATCCGGCCAGCAGCGTGTGGTGTTCGGCACGGTGCTGATGGGGCGCATGCAAGGCGGCGAGGGCGCTGACCGGGCCTTGGGCGTGTTCATCAACAGCTTGCCGTTGCGCATCGATGTCGATGCCGGAGTGCTGGACGCTGTGCGCGCCACCCATGCGCGGCTGACCGCGCTGCTCGGGCATGAGCACGCGTCGCTGGCACTGGCTCAGCGCTGCAGCGGCGTCGCCTCGCCGTCACCGTTGTTCAGCGCTTTGCTCAATTATCGGCACAGTGACGAGTCCGAACTGCTGGAGCCATCCAGCCATGCCTGGCAAGGCATCGAAACCCTGGCCAACGAGGAGCGCACCAATTACCCGCTGACCATGAGCGTGGATGATTTTGGCAACGGCTTGCGCCTCACCGGCAGGGCCGTGGCGCAGATCGGCGCGCAGCGGATTTGCGGCTACATGCAAACCGCGTTGAGCGGCCTGGTACAGGCCTTGGAGCAGACGCCGCAACAACTGTTGAACCGCTTGCCGATCCTGCAAGCCGAGGAGTTGCAACGTTTGCTGATCACCTTCAACGTCACCGAGGTCGATTGTCCGCTGGAGCAGCCACTGCACGCGTTGTTCGAAGCGCAGGTGCGGCATAAGCCGGACGCCATCGCGCTGCAATCCGCGCAGGGAACCCTGACTTACCTTGAGCTCAATCAGCGCGCCAATCGTCTGGCCCATCACCTGCGTGAACTCGGCGTGCAACCGGACTCGCGCGTAGCAATCTGCGTCGAGCGCGGACTGGATCTGATCGTTGGTTTGCTCGGCATCCTCAAGGCTGGCGGCGCCTATGTGCCGCTGGATCCGGACTATCCGCTGGAGCGTCTGAACTACATGTTGCAGGACAGCGCGCCGGTCGCACTGCTGGTGCATGACGCCACGCGGCAATTGCTCGGCGAGCCGGGTGTGACGACGATCAATCTTAATCACGGCAGTTGGGAGCAGCAGCCGTCAGACAATCTGCAGGTGCCGGGCCTGAGCGCTTCGAACCTCGCTTACATGATCTACACCTCGGGCTCCACCGGGTTGCCCAAAGGCGTGATGATCGAGCATCGCAGCGCCTGCAACATGGTGCATTGGGGTTCGCAGCTCAGTCCGCCGACCGAACACGGTGCGTTGCTGCAAAAAGCACCGTTCAGCTTCGACAGTTCGGTGTGGGAGATCTTCTGGCCGCTGTGTTCGGGGATGCGTCTGGTACTGGCTCGACCGGATGGCAACCGCGATTCGGCCTATGTGGTGCAGACCATTCGTGAGCAGCAGGTCACCGTAGTTAAGTTCGTTCCGGCGCTGTTGCAGCAGTTCATCGAGCAGGACGGTGTCGAACAGTGCACCAGCCTGACCGATGTGCTTAACGGTGGCGGCGAACTCAGTGCAGCGCTGGCGCGGCAGGTGCGCGATCGCCTGCCGTGGGTGCGTTTGCACAATGTTTACGGCCCAACTGAAACCACGGTGGACAGCACGGGCTGGACGCTGGAACCGGAAATGCCGGTACCGGACAACGTGGTGCCGATCGGCACAGCCTTGAGCAACACGCGGTTGTACGTGCTCGATGCGTATGGTCAACCGGTGCCGCAAGGCGTCAGCGGTGAGTTGCACATCGGCGGCGTCGGCGTGGCACGTGGTTATCACGGCTTGCCGGAGATGCAGGCCGATCGCTTCATCGACAGCCCGTTTGTTGCGGGTGATCGCCTGTACCGAACGGGCGATCTGGCGCGCTACAACAATCATGGGGAACTGGAATTCCTCGGCCGCAATGACTTCCAGATCAAGCTGCGTGGCTTGCGTCTGGAGCCGGGGGAAATCGAGGCGCGGCTGATCGAACATCCGGCGGTTCGCCAAGCGGTAGTGATGGTCCGCGATGAGCGTCTGGTGGCCTGGTACAGCTTGCGCGCCGGCATCGACGCGCCATCGTTGGAAACCTTGCGCAGCCATGTGCTGGAGCGTTTGCCGGAGTACATGGTGCCGGGCGCGTTTGTGCTGCTCGACGCGTTGCCACTGACACCGAACGACAAGATCGATCGCAAAGCCCTGCCGGAGCCGGGAGCCGACGCAGTCATCAATCGCCCATACGTGGCACCCGAGGGTGAAGTCGAAACCGCGCTGGCGCAGATCTGGAGCGAGGTGCTTGGCGTCGAACAGGTCGGTCGTCACGACAACTTCTTCGAACTCGGTGGGCATTCGTTGCTGGCGGTGAGTCTGGTGGCGCGTATGCGTCAGAGCGGTTTGCACACCGACGCCCGGGCGCTGTTCAGCCAGCCGACGCTGGCGGCACTGGCGCTCAGCACCACACCCGAGGCGCAGCAAGTGTTGATCCCGCAAACCACCATCCCGAGCCTCACCCGCAAACGCCGGATTTGACTCGTAACTCATTGTGCAAACCAAACCCTGTGGGAGCGGGCTTGCTCGCGAATGCGGTGTAACAGTCGCCATCAACATCGACTGATCCACCGTATTCGCGAGCAAGCCCGCTCCCACAGGGGTATTGCGGCGGCCGAGCCGGCAGCTTGTCCCCGCTTCCCATGTCAGCCCCCCAGGCCCCGATGTTTTAGTTTTTCCAGGCTGCGCACAGCAGGCACGGACTCGCGGCTGCGCGCTCCTTTTTCTCGTATTTACAGCAGGTTATCCCATGCATTTCAGCGAACTGATGGCTGTTCTTTCCACCCATGCGATCCGCCTTCAACAGGAAGATGAAGACCTGGTCATTCTGGGCAGCGACGACGCGCTGGACGATGCGTTGTGGGACAGCCTCAGCGAACACAAGGCGCAGTTGCTGGAACTGGTCGCGCAAAACGGTGGCGACTGGCTGAGCCCGGCGTTTCGCATCACCCCGGACATGCTGCCGCTGGTGACTCTGGATCAGCCGACCATCGATCGCCTGGTCGCCAAAGTATCCGGCGGCGCCGCCAACCTGCAGGACATTTACCCGCTGGCGCCGCTGCAGGAAGGCATGCTCTATCTGCACCTGTCGGCGCCCGCCGGTGACCCCTACGTGTCGCAAGCGCGATTCGCCTTCGACAGCCGCGAACGTCTGGAGGCTTTCGCCGAGGCGCTGCAATGGATGATCGAACGCCACGACATTCTGCGCACTTCGTTTGTCTGGGAGCGCCTGGATGAACCGCTGCAAGTGGTGCAGCGGCAGGCTCGTCTGCACTGCGAAGAAATCGCCCTCGACCCGGGCGCGGATGTCCTGACGCAACTGCTGGAGCGCCACGACCCACGGTTCTTCCGCCTCGACATCCAGCAGGCGCCGCTGCTGCGTCTGGTGTACGCCATGGACCCGGCCAACGGGCGCGTGGTCGCGCTGTTGCTGTTTCATCACCTGATCATGGACCACGTCGCCCTCGACGTGGTGCGCCGCGAAACCCGCGCGCATCTGCTGGGCCAGACCGCGCAGGTCGGGCCGCCGGTGCCGTACCGCGATCACCTGGCCAAGGCCCGTATGCGTCTGGACGAACAGACTCACGAGCAGTTTTTCCGCGAGATGCTCGCCGACATCGACGAGCCGACCTTGCCCTGTGGTCTGCAGGATGTGCAGGGCGATGGCCAAGGCATCGAAGAAGCCTTGCTGATGCTCGACACCGATTTCAGCCGGCAACTGCGTGGCCAGGCGCGTCAGCTCGGCGTCAGTGTCGCCAGCCTGATGCACCTGGCGCTGGCGCGGGTGCTCGGCCAGTTGTCCGGGCGCACGGCGGTGGTGTTCGGCACCGTGTTGCTGGGGCGGATGGAGGCGGGTGAGGGCGGCGAACAGGCGCTGGGGATGTTCATCAACACCTTGCCGCTGCGCGTGGATGTCGGGCAGGACGGCGTGCGTGCCGGGGTGCTGGCCACCCATCGACGCCTGACCGCGTTGCTCGGCCATGAACAGACCTCACTGGCCCTGGCCCAGCGTTGCAGCGCAGTGGCGGTGCCGACGCCGTTGTTCAGCGCGATCCTCAACTATCGCCACAGCAGCAGTGAAGAGATCGCCGAGGTCAGCGAACTGGCCCCCGGCGTGCAAGTGCTGGGCGCCCGCGAGCGCACCAACTACCCGCTGACGATCAACATCGACGACCTCGGCGAAGACTTGCGCATCACCGCGCTGGCGGATGCGGCGCTGGGTGCCGAACGCATCGCCGCTTACCTGCACACCGCGTTGCACAGCCTGCTGCAGGCCTTGCAATCGACCCCGGATGCACCGCTGCAACGCCTGAATATTCTGCCGGCGGCCGAGCGCGAATACCTGCTGCACGGGGTCAACTCGCCGTTGCCGCAGTTCCCGGAAACCCCTTTGATTCATCAGCAGTTCGAAGCCCGCGCGGCGGCACGCCCGGAGGCCACAGCGCTGCTGTTCGAAGAGCAGACGCTGAGCTACGGCGAGCTCAACCGCCGCGCCAATCAACTTGCGCATCACCTGCTGGCACGGGGGATTCGCCCGGATCAGCGCGTGGCGATTTGTGTCGAGCGTGGCCCGCAAATGCTCATCGGCCTGCTCGGTATCCTCAAGGCCGGCGCCGGTTACGTGCCGATCGACCCGGCGTATCCACTGGAGCGCATCGCCTACACCCTGGAGGACAGCGCCCCGGTGGCGGTGCTGACCCAGGCCGATACGCTGGATCGGGTTGGCGCGCTCAGCGTGCCGATCATCGATCTGGACAGCCTGCAGTTGCAGGCTGAACTCAGCAGCAATCCGCAGATTCCCGAGCTGAGCCCAAATCACCTCGCCTACGTGATCTACACCTCCGGTTCCACCGGGCTGCCCAAGGGTGTGATGGTCGAACACCGCAACGTCACGCGTCTGTTTTCGGCGACCCACGACTGGTTCAACTTCAACCCGCAGGACGTGTGGGCGCTGTTCCATTCCTTCGCCTTCGATTTCTCGGTGTGGGAAATCTGGGGCGCGCTGGCGTTCGGCGGACAACTGTTGCTGGTGCCGCAGGCGGTCAGCCGCTCGCCGGACGACTGCTACGCGCTGCTGTGCCGCACTGGCGTCACTGTGCTCAATCAGACCCCGAGCGCCTTCCGCCAGTTGATCGCCGCGCAGGGCCGCAGCCCGTTGCAGCACTCGTTGCGCGAAGTGATCTTCGGCGGCGAAGCGCTGGAACCGGGCCTGCTCAAACCGTGGTACGCGCGGGTCGGCAATGCCGGTACGCGGCTGGTGAACATGTACGGCATCACTGAAACCACGGTGCACGTGACCTATCGCCCACTGCAGGCAGCGGACGCGCTACTGGTCGGGCGCAGCCCGATCGGTGTGGGCATTCCCGACCTGCAACTGTACGTGCTCGACGCGCAGCGCGAGCCGGTGCCGGCCGGCGTGATCGGCGAGTTGTACGTCGGCGGCGCCGGGGTTGCCCGGGGTTATCTCAATCGTGAAGCGCTGACTGCTGAACGCTTTATCGCCGACCCGTTCAGCGGCCGTGCCGAGGCGCGTCTGTACAAGACCGGTGACCTGGCGCGCTGGTCAGCGGGTGGCAGCCTCGAATACCTCGGGCGCAACGACGATCAAGTGAAGATCCGTGGTTTCCGCATCGAACTCGGTGAAATCGAAGCTCGCCTGGCAGCCTGCGCCGGTGTGCGCGAAGCGCTGGTGATCGCCCGCGAAGACAGTCCCGGTGACAAACGTCTGGTCGCCTACTGGCTGGCCGCCGAAGGCACTGAACCGAGCGCCGCGCAATTGCGCGACGCGTTGCTGCAATCGCTGGCCGAGTACATGGTGCCGAGCGCCTTTGTGCGCCTCGACGCCATACCGCTGACCACCAACGGCAAGCTTGATCGCAAAGCCTTGCCGCAACCGGACAGCGATGCGTTCGCCCGTCGCGGTTTCGATGCCCCAGTGGGGGAAGTCGAAACCCTGATTGCCGGGATTTGGCAGACCCTGCTCGGTGTCGAGCAAGTCGGGCGGCATGACAATTTCTTCGAACTCGGCGGCCATTCGCTGTTGGCGGTGAAATTGATCGAACGCATGCGCCAGCACGACTTGCAGTGCGACGTGCGCGTGCTGTTCGGCCAGCCGAGCGTCGCGGCGCTGGCGGCGACCCTGAGTCACAGTCATACCCTGCGGGTGCCGGACAATCTGATTCCTTTCGATTGCACGCGGATCACCCCGGACATGCTGCCGTTGGCCACGCTGGATCAGGCCGCCATCGACCGCGTGGTCGCCAGCGTGCCCGGCGGCGTCGCCAATGTGCAGGACATTTACGGCCTGGCACCGTTGCAGGCGGGGATTCTCTACCACCATCTGGCGACCAGCGCCGGTGATCCCTACGTATTGCAGGCGCAATTCGCCTTCGCCGGTCTGGCACAGATCAAGGCCTTCGTCCGTGCGTTGAATGCGGTGATTGCGCGTCACGACATTCTGCGCACCAGCGTGGTCTGGGAAGGGCTTGAGGAGCCAGTGCAAGTGGTCTGGCGCGAGGCGCCGCTGGCGCTGGAACGGGTCGATGCCGACCTGCTTGAGGGCGATGTGCTGGAGCAGATGCAGGCGCGGTTCGATCCTCGGCACTACCGCCTCGACCTGCGCCGGGCGCCGCTGATGCGTCTGGCCTACACAGAAGACCGGGAACAGCAGCGCTGGGTCGGCATCCTGTTGCTGCACCACATCGTGCTCGATCACACCGCACTGGAAGTGTTGCTCGCGGAAATGAACGACAGCCTGCAGCCGAGCGGCGCCGATTTGCCGATGCCGGTGCAGTACCGCAACTACGTGGCGCAGGCGCAACAGCACGCCGATACTCAGGCGCACGAAGCGTTCTTCCGCGACATGCTCGGCGACATCGACGAGCCGACCGTGGCCTTCGGTGTGCAGGACGTACATGGCGACGGCAGCAGCATCGTCGACAGCGAGCAGGCGCTGGATTCGAGCGTGGCCCAGCGCTTGCGCGAGCAGGCGCGCCGCCTCGGCATCAGCGCCGCCAGTCTGGTGCACCAGGCTTGGGGCCAGGTGCTGGCGCAGGTTTCGGGGCGCGAAGAGGTGGTGTTCGGCACCGTGCTGCTCGGGCGCATGCAGGGTGGCGAGGGCGCCGATCGCGCACTCGGCATGTTCATCAACACCTTGCCGTTGCGGGTCAGTGTTGGCGCGACTGCGGTGGAGCAAGGCGTGCGCGCTACTCATGAGCGTCTGGCGCAACTGCTGGCGCATGAGCAGGCCTCGCTGTCGCTGGCCCAGCGTTGCAGCGGTGTTGCCGCATCGCTGCCGCTGTTCAGCAGCTTGCTCAACTATCGCCACAGCGCGGCCGAACCGGCAGGCGTGGCCTGGGACGGGATCGAGATTCTCAGCTCGCGCGAGCGCAGCAACTATCCGCTGGTGGTCAGCGTCGATGACCTCGGCACCGGTTTCCGCCTGAGCGTGCAAGCGGTGCCGCAAGTGGATGGCGCGCGGGTCTGCGATTACTTGCAGACCGCGCTGCACAACCTGCTGACCGCCCTCGAGCACAATCCGGCCACGCCGCTGCGGCAGATCTCGGTGCTGTCGCCGAGCGAACGGCAGCGGGTCCTGGTCGGCTTCAATATCACTGGTCGCGACTTCCCGCCGGCACAAACCGTGCAGCGTTTGTTCGAGGCCCGGGCGGCCGCGCACCCAGAAGCCCTGGCGGCGGTGCAAGGTACGCAGCAGTTGAGCTATGGCGAACTTAATCAGCGGGCCAATCGTCTGGCGCATCACCTGATCAGCCTTGGGGTGCAGCCCGACGATCGGGTCGCCCTGTGCGCCCGGCGCAGCCCGGACATGCTGGTCGCGCTGCTGGCGATCCTCAAGGCCGGCGCCGGTTATGTGCCGGTCGATCCGGCGTATCCGGCGGAACGCATCGCCTATCTGTTGCAGGACTGCGCTCCGGTGGCGGTGGTGGCGCAAGAATCGACTCGCGATCTTCTCGGTGGCGTGCCGGTCATCGATCTGGACCGCGACCTCTGGCAGCACCTGTCGGATGCCAATCCGCAGGTGCCGGCATTGACGCCGAAGCATCTGGCGTACGTGATTTACACCTCCGGCTCAACCGGCCAACCGAAAGGGGTGATGGTCGAACATGCCACCCTGGAAAACCTCGTGCACTGGCACGCTGAAGCCTTCGACTTGCAGGCCGGCAGCCAGACCGCGAGCGTCGCCGGCTTCGGTTTCGATGCGATGGCCTGGGAAGTCTGGCCGGCACTGTGTGTCGGCGCGACCTTACATCTGCCGCCGCCGTCGATCCGCAACGAGCACCTCGACGAGCTGCTCGACTGGTGGTGCGCGCAGCCGTTGCAGGTCAGCTTCTTGCCGACGCCGGTGGCCGAATATGCGTTCAGCCGGCAGTTGCAGCACCCGACCTTGCGCACGCTGCTGATCGGCGGCGACCGACTGCGTCAGTTCAGTCGTGCGCAAACCTTCGAGGTGATCAACAACTATGGCCCGACCGAAGCCACGGTGGTCGCCACCTCGGGGCGGGTAGAGCTTGACCAGCCGTTGCATATCGGCCGGCCGATTGCCAACGCCAAAATCTATGTGCTGGACGCCGAGCAGCGTCCGGTGCCGGTGGGCGTGGCGGGCGAGTTGTATGTCGGCGGGGCGGGTGTGGCGCGGGGTTATCTGAATCGCCCCGAGCTGACCGCTGCGCAGTTCCTCTTCGATCCGTTCAGCGACGAGCCGCAGGCGCGCATGTACCGCACCGGCGATCAGGCGCGTTGGCTGGCCGACGGCAACATCGAGTACCTGGGGCGCAACGACGATCAGGTCAAATTGCGTGGCGTGCGTATCGAACTCGGTGAAATCGAAGCCGCGCTCGGCAGCCACGCTGCGCTGCAGGAAGCGGTGGTGCTGGTTCGCGATGGACGGCTGATTGCGTGGTTCACCGAGCGCACGGCGGTCGATATTCAACTGTTGCACACGCATTTACAGGCTCGCTTGCCGGATGCGCTGCTGCCGTCGGCATACGTGCGGCTGGATGCGTTGCCGCTGACCGCCAACGGCAAGATCGACCGCAAGGCCTTGCCGGAGCCGGAGCAGGGCGCGTGGCTCAGCCGCGAATATGAAGCGCCACAAGGTGTGGTGGAAACCGCGCTGGCGCAGATCTGGATCGACGTGCTGAAAGTCGAGCGGGTCGGGCGTCACGACAACTTCTTCGAATTGGGCGGGCATTCGCTGTTGGCGGTGAGCCTGATCGAACGCATGCGCCAGATCGACCTCGCGGCCGACGTGCGCGTGCTGTTCAATCAGCCGACCCTGGCCGCATTGGCCGCCGCGGTCGGCAGCGGTCGCGAAATCGAGGTGCCAGCCAACCGCATTCCGCCGGGTTGCACGCACATCACCCCGGACCTGCTCAGCCTGACCGAGCTCGATCAAGCAAGCATCGAGCGCATCGTCGCCACGGTGCCGGGTGGGGCCGCCAACGTGCAGGATATCTATCCGCTGGCGCCGTTGCAGGAAGGCATTCTTTACCACCACTTGAGCGCCGAACAGGGCGATCCATACCTGCTGCAATCGCGGCTGATCTTCGACAGCGTCGAGCGCCTGCGCACCTTCAGCCAAGCCTTGCAGCAGGTCATCGCGCGCCACGACATTCTGCGCACCAGCGTGGTCTGGGAAGGGCTGGCGAGTCCGCAGCAAGTGGTCTGGCGCCAGGCGCCGCTGGTGGTGCAAGCGGTGGCGCTGGATCCGGCGCAGGGCGACGTTCTCGAACAGTTGCACGCGCGGTTCGATGCCCGGCACAACCGCCTCGACCTGAGCCAGGCGCCGCTGATGCGCATCGTCTACGCCGAAGACCCGGCGCAGCAACGGGTGGTGGCGATCATCCTGTTCCAGCACTTGATTCTCGACCACACCGCCATGGAGGTGGTGGGCCAGGAAATGCGTGCTTTCATGTTCGATCAGGCCGACAGCCTCGGCACGCCGATGCCGTATCGCAACTACGTGGCGCAGGCGCGTCTGGGTGCCAGCGAGCAGGAACACGAAACGTTCTTCCGCGACATGCTCGGCGATATCGACGAACCGACCTTGCCGTTCGGCCTGCACGATGTGCAAGGCGATGGCGGCGACATCGAGGAGGCGCAGCAAGCCGTCGATGCCGGGTTGACCCTGCGCCTGCGTGAACAGGCGCGGCAGTTGGGTGTCAGCCCGGCGAGCCTGATGCACCTGGCCTGGGCGCAGGTGCTGGGCGTGCTTGCCAACCGCCGCGACGTGGTGTTCGGCACGGTGCTGTTGGGTCGTTTGCAGGGCGGTGAAGGCGCGGATCGCACCCTCGGCGTGTTCATCAACACCTTGCCGCTGCGGGTGGATGTCAGCGAAGGCGTGCGCGCTGCGGTCAAAACCACCCACGCTCGGCTGACCGCGCTGCTGGCCCATGAACATGCGCCACTGGCGCTGGCCCAGCGCTGCAGCGCGGTGTCCGGGGCGCCGCTGTTCAGCGCTTTGCTCAACTACCGGCATACCGCTGCCGAAGCGCAGCCGCGTGACGGTCAGGGCATCTGGGAAGGCGTGCAATTGCTTGGCGGCGAAGAGCGCAGCAACTATCCGCTGACCCTCAGCGTCGACGATCTGGGCGAAGACTTTTCCCTGTCGGTGCTGGCGTTGGCGCAGATCGGCGCGCAACGGATCTGCGGCTACATGCACACCGCGCTGGAGCATCTGGTGCATGCGCTGGAAAAGGCGCCGCAACGTCCGCTCAACCGCTTGCCGATTCTTTCGGTCGAGGAATACGAGCGCTTGCTGGTCGGTTTCAACCCGACTGCGGCGGCGTATCCGCGCGGTGCAACGATTCAGACGCTGGTGCAAGCGCAGGCCGAGCAGCAGCCGCAGGCATTGGCGGTGGTGCAGGGCACGCAGCAACTGACCTATGCGCAACTCAATCAGCAGGCCAATCGCCTGGCCCAGCACTTGCTCGGTCTCGGCGTGCAGCCGGACGACCGGATTGCCGTGTGCCTGCAACGCGGCCCGCAGATGCTGGTGGCACTGCTGGCGATTCTCAAGGCCGGCGCCGGTTATGTGCCGGTCGATCCGGCGTACCCGGCGGAGCGCATTGCCTACCTGTTGCAGGACAGCGATCCGGTGGCGGTGCTGGCGCAGGGCTCGACCCGCGACCTGCTGGGCCGGGTGCCGGTGATTGATCTGGACAATGTCACTTGGCAGCACCTGTCCGATTGCAATCCGCAACTGCCGACGCTGACCCCGGCGCATCTGGCTTACGTGATCTACACCTCGGGATCGACCGGCCAGCCGAAAGGCGTGATGGTCGAACACGCGACCGTGGAAAACCTTGTGCACTGGCACTGCGAAGCGTTCGACCTGCGCGCCGGCAGCCACACCGCCAGCGTCGCCGGTTGCGGTTTCGACGCGATGGCCTGGGAGGTCTGGCCGGCGCTGTGTGTCGGCGCGACCCTGCACCTGCCGCCGCCGTCGATCAGCAACGAACACCTCGATGAACTGCTCGACTGGTGGCGCGCGCAACCGTTGCAGGTGAGTTTCCTGCCGACGCCGATTGCCGAATACGCCTTCAGTCGTGAGTTGGGTCACCCGACCTTGCGCACGCTGTTGATCGGTGGCGACAAGTTGCGCCAGTTCTCGCGTGGGCAGACGTTCGACGTCATCAACAACTACGGCCCGACCGAAGCCACGGTGGTCGCGACATCCGGGCAGATCCATGCCGGGCAATCGCTGCACATCGGCCGACCGATGAGCAACGCCAGGGTCTATCTGCTCGATGAACAGCAACGTCCGGTGCCGGTTGGCGTGGCGGGCGAGCTGTACGTCGGTGGCGAGGGTGTCGCCCGTGGTTATCTGAACCGTCCCGAGCTGACCGCCGAACGCTTCCTCGAAGACCCGTTCAGTGACGAACCGCAGGCGCGCATGTACCGCACCGGTGACCTCGCGCGCTGGCTGGCCGACGGCAATATCGAGTACCTGGGGCGTAACGACGATCAGGTCAAACTGCGCGGCGTGCGGGTGGAACTGGGGGAAATCGAAGCGGCACTGACCAGCCATCCGGCGGTGCAGGACGCGGTGGTGCTGGTGCGCGAGGCGCGGTTGATCGCCTGGTTCACTGCCCGCGCAGCGGTCGATATCGAAGAGCTGCGCCAGCATCTGCAAGCACGTTTGCCGCAGGCACTGGTGCCCGCCGCCTACGTGCGCCTGCCGGCGCTGCCGCTGACCGCCAACGGCAAACTCGACCGAAAGGCCTTGCCCGAACCGGATCAGGACGCCTGGCTCAGCCGCGAATACGCAGCGCCGCAAGGGCCGGTGGAAACCGCGCTGGCGCAGGTCTGGGCCGAGGTGCTGCAGGTCGAACAGGTCGGACGTCACGACAACTTCTTTGAACTGGGCGGCCATTCGTTGCTGGCGGTGACCCTGATCGAGCGCATGCGTCAGCTCGGCCTGAGCACCGACGTGCGCGTGCTGTTCAGCCAGCCAACCCTCGCCGCGCTGGCGGCCGCCGTCGGCAGCGGTCGCGAAGTCGCGGTGCCGGATAACCTGATTCCACTCGGTTGCACGCATATCACTCCAGACATGCTGACCCTGCTGCAACTGGATCAGGCCAGCATCGAGCGCATCGTCGCCACGGTGCCGGGCGGTGCCGCCAATGTGCAGGACATTTATCCGCTGGCACCGTTGCAGGAAGGCATCCTTTATCACCACTTGAGCGCCGCGCAGGGCGATCCATACCTGCTGCAATCGCGCCTGGCATTCGACAGCCTTGAACGCTTGCACGCCTTTGCCGCCGCACTGCGCCAGGTCATGACACGTCACGACATTCTGCGCAGCGGAGTGGTCTGGGAAGGGTTGTCGACGCCGGTGCAAGTGGTCTGGCGCGAAGCTCAACTGCCGGTGCAGGAAGTCGCACTCGACCCGGCGGCCGGTGATGTTCTGGCGCAGTTGTATGAGCGTTTCGACGCGCGGCATTACCGCATCGACCTCAGTCAGGCGCCGCTGATTCGCCTGGTGTATGCACAAGACCCGGCCAATGATCGAGTGGTCGCCATGCTGCTGTTCCATCACATCGCCATGGACCACACGGCGCTGGAAGTGGTGCAGCAGGAACTGCAGGCGCTGCTCTTCGGTCACGGCGAAGCCCTGATCCCTGCCGTGCCGTATCGCAATTACGTGGCGCAGACCCGGCTGGGCGTCAGCGAGCAGGAGCATGAAGCGTTCTTCCGCACGATGCTCGGCGAGATCGATGAGCCGACGCTGCCGTTCGGTCTGCTGGATGTGCACGGTGACGGCCATGACATCGAAGAAGTCCGTCAGCGCGTGCCCGAAGCCTTGGCGCGGCGCCTGCGCAGCCAGGCGCGGCAGCTGGGCGTGAGCGTCGCGAGCCTGTTCCATCTGGCGTTTGCCCAGGTATTGGCGGCGACTTCCGGACATAAGCGCGTGGTGTTCGGCACCGTGCTGCTGGGGCGGATGCAGGGCGGTACCGGCGCTGATCGCGGTCTGGGGATGTTCATCAATACGCTGCCGCTGCGGGTAGATTTGGGTGATGTTTCGGTGCGTGCCGGGGTGCGCGCCACCCATGCGCAACTGACCGCATTGCTCGGCCATGAACATGCGTCACTGGCATTGGCCCAGCGTTGCAGCGGGGTGGCGGCGCCGTCGCCGCTGTTCAGCGCCATGCTCAACTACCGCCACAGCGTCAGCGAGGAACAGTGGCAGGCCAATCGTCTGGCCTGGCAAGGCATCGAAAACCTCTCCAGCGAGGAGCGCACCAACTATCCGCTGAGCTTCAACGTCGATGACCTGGGGCAGGGCTTTGACCTCACGGCCATGACCCCTTCGCAGATTGGCGCGGCGCGGGTGTGTGGCTACATGCAGCAGGCGTTGGCGGGGCTGGTCGAGGCGCTGGAGCAGACACCGCAGCAGGCGTTGAATCGCCTGCCGGTGCTGGCGGATGCCGAGCGCCAGCATCTGCTGTTCGGCCTCAATGCCACGGAGGTCGATTACAACCTTGAGCAAACCATTCACGGCTTGTTCGAAGCGCAAGTGGCGCGCTCGCCGCAGGCACCCGCTGTGGTCGCGGGTGAGCAGCAACTGAGCTATGCCGAACTCAATGCCCGGACCAATCAACTGGCGCGGCATCTACGTGAATTGGGCGTAGGGCCGGATGCGCGAGTGGCGATCTGCGTCGAGCGCGGTCTGGACATGGTGGTCGGGCTGCTGGCGATCCTCAAGGCCGGTGGCGGTTATGTGCCGCTGGATCCGGCGTATCCGCTGGAGCGTCTGGCTTACATGCTCGAGGACAGCGCCCCGTTGGCGGTGTTGGTGCAGGGAACCACGCGCTCGTTGCTCGGCGAAGTCGCCGTGCCGGTGATCGATCTGGATCAGCCGCACTGGCAGTCGCTGCCGACTGACAATCTATCGCTCGCTGAGCTGACCCCGAATCACACCGCTTACGTGATCTACACCTCCGGTTCCACTGGCCAACCGAAAGGCGTGATCAACGAACATAGCGGGGTGGTCAACCGTCTGCTGTGGATGCAGGACGCCTATCAACTCACCGTCAGCGACACGGTGTTGCAGAAGACCCCGTTCAGCTTCGACGTGTCGGTCTGGGAGTTTTTCTGGCCGCTGATGACTGGCGCCCGATTGGTCATGGCCCGACCTGAAGGGCACAAGGATCCGCAATACCTCAGCGAAATCATCGAACGCGAACACATCACCACGTTGCACTTTGTCCCGTCGATGCTCGATGTATTTCTCGCTCATGCTGACACCGCGCGTTGCGACAGCCTGCGGCAAGTCATGTGCAGCGGCGAAGCGTTGCCGGGCAGCGTGGTGCGGCGTTTCAAACAGCAACTGCCGGGCAGCCAATTGCACAACCTCTACGGCCCGACCGAGGCCGCGGTGGACGTAACGGCGTGGAACTGCGCCGGGCCGCTGGAAAGCACCCCGGACAACACGCCGATCGGCAAACCGATCGCCAACACCCGCATGTACATCCTCGATGCCCAGCAACAACCGGTGCCGCACGGTGTGGTCGGCGAGCTGTACATCGGTGGCGTGCAGGTAGCGCGCGGTTATCTGAACCGTCCGCAGCTGAACGCCGAGCGCTTCCTCAACGATCCGTTCCAGAGCAAGGGGCGGATGTACCGCACCGGCGACATCGCCCGCTATTTGCCGGACGGCAATATCGAATACCTGGGCCGCAACGACGATCAAGTGAAGATCCGTGGCCTGCGCATTGAACTCGGCGAGATCCAGGCGCGCCTGACCCAGATCGACGGCATTCAGGAGGCCGCCGTACTGGCCCGCGAAGACGTGCCGGGCGACAAGCGTCTGGTGGCGTACTACACCGGGGCACGCCTGGAAATCGACGTGCTGCGCAGCCATCTGCTGGAAAACCTGCCGGACTACATGGTGCCCGCGCTGTTCGTGCATCTGGATGCACTGCCGTTGAGCCCCAACGGCAAACTCGACCGCAAGGCGCTGCCAGCGCCGGATCAGGCGGCATTGCCGGTGCGCGAATACGAAGCCCCGGTGGGCGACGTCGAAATCACCCTCGCACGGCTCTGGGCCGAACTGCTCAACGTCGAGCGGGTAGGGCGCCACGATCATTTCTTTGAACTGGGTGGTCACTCGCTGCTGGCGGTCAGTCTGATTGGCCGGCTGCGTCAGGAAGGCATGGAAGCCGATGTCAGGTCGCTGTTCGAACATCCGACCCTGGCCGGCTACGCCGCAATTACCGAACGAATGGAGATCGTCCTGTGAACGTGATCGAACTGTTGGCCACATTGAAGGCTAAAGATATCCAGCTGGCGGTCGCGGACGACCAATTGCGGGTCAATGGCAACAAGCAGGCGTTGAACGACCCGGCGTTGCTGGCGCTGTTGCGCGAGCACAAACCGGCGCTGATCGAACTGATCAAGGCCGGGCAGTACTCGGCCAGCAAGCATGGCCAGGTCGAGGTGCCGGCCAACGGGATCGTTGCGGGCACCACGCACATCACCCCGGCAATGCTGACGCTGGTCGAGCTCGATCAAACCACCATCGACCATCTCGTCGCACAAGTCCCCGGCGGCGCAGCCAATGTGCAGGACATCTACCCGCTGGCGCCGTTGCAGGAAGGCATCCTGTATCACCACGTCAGTGGCGGTGACGGCGATCCGTATGTCATGCAATCGCATTTCGCCTTTGCCAGCCGCGAGCGTTTTCAAGCGTTCGCTCAAGCGCTGCAAGCAGTGATCGATCGCCATGACATTCTGCGCACCGCTGTGCATTGGGCAGGGCTGGACGCGCCGGTGCAGGTGGTCTGGCGCCGGGCCGAACTGCCAGTGGAAGAGGTGACGTTGCCTGATGCAAATGGCGACGTGCTGGCGTATCTGCACGAGCGTTTCGACGCCCGGCACTTCCGCCTCGACGTTACCCAAGCGCCGCTGATGCGTCTGGCCCACGCCTGGGATGAGGCCGGGCAACGGGTGATCGCCACGCTGCTGTTCCATCACATGGCCCTCGACCATTCGGCCCTCGACGTGGTGCGCCACGAAATGCGCGCCTGCCTCACCGGGCAGCGTGAACGGCTCGGGCGCCCGGTGCCGTTTCGCAATTACGTGGCGCAGGCGCGTCTGGGCGTCAGCGAGGCCGAGCACGAGGCGTTTTTCCGCGAGATGCTCAGCGACATCGACGAACCGACGCTGCCTTACGGCCTGCAGGACGTGCAGGGTGGCGGCAGCGAAATCGTCGAACTCAGCGTGCCGGTCGCGGCGCTATTGGGCCAGCGTCTGCGGGCGCAGGCGCGGACGCTCGGCGTCAGTGTCGCCAGTCTGTTCCACCTCGGCTGGGCGCAGGTGCTGGCCGCGCTGACCGGCAAGCAGCAGGTGGTGTTCGGCACCGTGCTGATGGGCCGCATGCAAGGCGCCGAAGCGATTGACCGGGCGCTGGGGATTTTCATCAACACCTTGCCGTTGCGGGTGAACATCGACGGGCAGGACGTGCGCGCGGCGGTCAACGCCACCCACGCCCGGTTGACCACGCTGATGCGGCACGAACACGCACCGCTGGCCCTGGCTCAGCGCTGCAGTCACGTGGTGGCGCCGACGCCGCTGTTCAGCACGCTGCTCAATTATCGCCACAGCCACAACGTCGCCACCGCCAGCGCCGAAACCCTCGCGGCGTGGGACGGTATCTCCACGTTGCACTCCGAAGAGCGCAGCAACTATCCGCTGACGATGAGTGTCGATGACCTCGGTGACGCCTTCAGCCTGACGCTGCTGGCGAGCACCCAGACCGATCCGCAGCGCATCTGCGATTACCTGCACTGCGCGCTGGAAAACCTCGTGCTCGCGCTGGAGCAAGCGCCGCAGACACCGGTCAATCAATTGCCGATTCTGCCGGCGGCAGAGCTTGAACAGGTGCTGCTCGACTTCAATGCCACCCATGTGGATTTCCCGACGGCACAGACCATCCAGCAGCGTTTCGAGGCGCAGGTGGTCGAACGGCCGGACGTGCTGGCGGCAGTGTTTGCCGACGCGCAACTGACCTACGCCGAACTCAACCGTCAGGCCAACGCATTGGCGCAGCATCTGATCGGCCTGGGCGTGAAACCGGATGACCGCGTGGCGATCGTCGCCCGCCGTGGGCTGGACACCCTGGTCGGGCTGGTGGCGATCCTCAAGGCGGGAGCCGGTTACGTGCCGATTGATCCGGCGCACCCGGCCGAGCGTTTGAACTACCTGCTCGACGACAGCGCGCCAGTCGCCGTACTGACCCAAAGTCATCTGCGCGAGCGACTGCCGGCGTTGAACGTGCCGGTGCTTGACCTCGACCGCCGCACTTGGCCGCTGACTGCCACACAAAACCCGCAGGTAGCGGGCATGAGCACCGCACACCTGGCCTACGTGATCTACACCTCCGGCTCCACCGGGCTGCCCAAGGGTGTGATGGTCGAGCATCACACTTTGAGCAATCTGGTCGACTGGCACTGCGCGGCGTTCGACCTGTGTGCCGGGCGTCACACCTCAAGCCTGGCCGGTTTCGGTTTCGATGCGATGGCCTGGGAAGTCTGGCCGGCGCTGTGCGTGGGCGCGACCCTGCATCTGGCGCCGACTCACGAGGGCGGCGAAGACATCGATGCCTTGCTCGCGTGGTGGTGCGCGCAGCCGCTGGACGTGAGCTTCCTGCCGACTCCGGTGGCCGAATACGCCTTCAGCCAGAACCTCGAACACCCGACCCTGCGCACGCTGCTGATCGGCGGCGACCGCTTGCGTCAGTTCAATCGCCACCAGCATTTCGACGTGATCAACAACTACGGCCCGACCGAGGCCACAGTGGTCGCCACTTCAGGGCGGGTAGCAAGCGGCGATGCGCTGCACATCGGCAAACCGCTGAGCAACGCCACGGTGTACCTGCTCGACGAACAACAACGCCCGGTGCCGCTTGGCGTGGCGGGCGAGTTGTACGTTGGCGGTGCCGGGGTCGCCCGTGGCTACCTGAATCGCCCGGACATGACCGCCGAGCGTTTTCTGCGTGACCCGTTCAGCCGCGCGCCGAACGCACGGATGTACCGCACTGGCGACCTTGCACGCTGGCGCGAGGACGGCAACATCGAGTACCTGGGGCGCAACGACGATCAGGTGAAGATCCGTGGCGTGCGCATCGAGCTGGGCGAGATCGAAACCTGCCTCAACCAGTTGCCGGGCATTCAGGAGGCGGTGTTGCTGGCCCGCGAAGACCAGCCCGGCCAGCCGCGAGTGGTGGCCTACTTCACCGAACAGCCGCAGGTCGAAGCGTTGCCGGTGGGCGAGTTGCGCGCGCAATTGCTCAGCCGTTTGCCGGAGTACATGGTGCCGACGGCGTTCGTCAAACTCGCCGCGCTGCCGCTGACCGCCAATGGCAAGGTCGACCGCAAGGCCTTGCCAGCGCCGGATCTGGCGGCGCTGTTCACTCGCGAGTACGCAGCGCCCGAAGGCGAGGTGGAAACCGCGCTGGCGCAGATCTGGGCCGACGTGCTGCAGGTCGAGCGGGTTGGGCGCCAGGATCACTTTTTCGAACTTGGCGGGCATTCGTTGCTGGCGATGCGCATGGTCTCGCAAGTGCGCCAGCGCCTGGGTGTCGAGCTGGCGCTGAGCGATTTGTTCGCCAACGCTGAACTGGCGGCGGTCGCGTCAGTACTCAACGAGGCCGGGCGCTGTGCGCAACCGCAGATCGTGCCGGTCCCGCGTGACGGCGCGTTGCCGCTGTCGTTCGCCCAGCAACGCCTGTGGTTCCTCGCGCAAATGGAAGGCGCCAACACCGCCTACAACATTCCCGTGGCCCTGCGGCTGCGTGGCCGTCTCGACGACGCAGCGCTGCAACGCGCGCTGGCGCGGATCGTCGCCCGCCACGAAACCCTGCGCAGCCGCTTCGCCCAATTCAACGACGAAGCTCAGGTGCTGATTGCCCCGGTGGATACCGGTCTGCTGCTGCGGGTCGAGGACCTGCGCCAGCACCCGCAACCCGAGGAAACCCTGCAAGCGCTGATTCAGGGCGAAGCCTCCGGACCGTTCGACTTGCAGGACGATCCGTTGATTCGCGGGCGACTGGTACGCCTGGCCGACGATCACCATGTGCTGTTGCTGACCCTGCACCACATCATCTCTGACGGTTGGTCGATGGGCGTTTTGACCCGTGAACTGATGGCGCTGTATCAGGCGTTCAGTCACGGCCAGCCGGATCCATTGCCGCCACTGGCGCTGCAATACACCGACTACGCGGTATGGCAACGACGCTGGCTCAGCGGCGAAGTGCTGCAGCGCCAGAGCGAATATTGGCAACAGACCCTCGCTGGCGCCCCGGCGCTGTTGATGCTGCCGACCGATCGGCCGCGCCCGGCGCAGCAGGACTATGCCGGCAGCAGCGTCGCCGTCGTGCTCGACGAACGCTTGAGCGCCGGGCTCAAAGCCTTGGGCCAGCGCCACGGCGTGACCCTGTACATGACGTTGATGAGTGCCTGGGCGATGCTGCTCAGCCGCTTGTCCGGGCAGGCGGAAGTGGTGATCGGCTCGCCTGTGGCCAACCGCACCCGCGCCGAAATCGAAGGCCTGATCGGCATGTTCGTCAACACCCTGGCGCTGCGCATCGACACCTCGGGCGAGCTGAGCGTCGAAGCGTTGCTGGCGCGGGTCAAGGCGCAAACCCTGCAAGCGCAGGCGCATCAGGATCTGCCGTTCGAGCAAGTGGTGGAAATCACCCGGCCCGTGCGTAGCCTGGCGCACAGCCCGTTGTTCCAGACCTTGCTCAGTTGGGATGGCCTCGAAAGCACGGCGCTGGCCCTCGGCGAACTGACGCTGGAAGGCGTGGCCGAGCCGAGCCACTTCGCCAAGTTCGACCTGTCGTTGAGCCTCAGTGAGTCCAACGGCATCATTCGCGGATCGCTGGAATACGCCACGGCGTTGTTCGACCAGAGCACGGTCGAGCGCTTCGTCGGTTACTTCCAGCGCCTGTTGCAGGCGATGGTCGCCAACGATCAGGCGCTGCTGGAACAGGCGCCGCTGCTGGCGCCGGAAGAACAGCAGCGCTTGTTGGTCGAGTTCAATGCCACGGCGGTCGATTACAACCTTGAGCAGACCATTCATGGTCTGTTCGAAGCGCAAGTGGTGCGCTCGTCGCAGGCGCCAGCGGTGGTCGCTGACGAACAGCAACTGACATATGCCGAACTCAACGCCCGGGCCAATCAACTGGCACGGCACCTGCGCGAATTGGGCGTAGGGCCGGACTCACGGGTGGCGATCTGCGTCGAGCGCGGCCTGGACATGGTGGTCGGGCTGCTGGCGATCCTCAAGGCCGGCGGCGGTTATGTACCGCTGGATCCGGCGTATCCGCTGGAACGTCTGGCCTACATGCTGGAGGACAGCGCGCCGCTGGCGGTGCTGGTGCAGGGAACGACGCGTTCGTTGCTCGGCGAAGTCGCCGTTCCGGTGATCGATCTGGATCAGCCGCACTGGCAAGCGCTGGTGACGGAAAACCTTTCGCTCGCTGAATTGAACCCGCACCACACCGCCTACGTGATCTACACCTCCGGCTCCACCGGCCAACCGAAAGGCGTGATCAATGAGCACAGCGGCGTAGTCAACCGCTTGCTGTGGATGCAGGACGCTTACCAACTGAGTTCTGCCGACACGGTGTTGCAGAAAACCCCGTTCAGCTTCGACGTCTCGGTCTGGGAGTTCTTCTGGCCGCTGATGACCGGCGCACGATTGGTCATGGCCCGGCCCGAGGGACACAAGGATCCGCTGTATCTCAGCGACATCATCGAACGCGAACACATCACCACGCTGCACTTCGTACCGTCGATGCTCGATGTTTTCCTTGCTCACGCCGACACCGCACGTTGCAGCAGTCTGCGGCAAGTCATGTGCAGCGGCGAAGCACTGCCGGGCAGCGTGGTACGGCGCTTCAAACAGCAACTGTCGGGCAGCCAATTGCACAACCTCTACGGCCCGACCGAAGCGGCAGTGGACGTGACCGCGTGGGACTGCGCCGGGCCGCTGGAAAGCACCCCGGACAACACGCCGATCGGCAAACCGATCGCCAACACCCGCATGTACATCCTCGATGCCCAGCAACAACCGGTGCCGCACGGCGTGGTCGGCGAGCTGTATATCGGTGGCGTGCAGGTAGCGCGCGGTTATCTGAATCGCCCGGAACTGAACGCCGAACGCTTCCTCACCGATCCGTTCCAGAACAATGGGCGGATGTACCGCACCGGCGACGTCGCCCGTTATCTGCCGGACGGCAATATCGAATACCTGGGCCGTAACGACGATCAGGTGAAGATCCGTGGCCTGCGTATCGAACTCGGTGAAATCCAGGCACGCCTGACCCAGATCGATGGCGTGCAGGAAGCCGCCGTACTGGCCCGCGAAGACGTGCCGGGCGACAAGCGTTTGGTCGCGTACTACACCGGCGCACAGCTGGAAATTGAAACACTGCGCGGCCACTTGCTGGAAAACCTGCCGGACTACATGGTGCCCGCCGTGTTCGTGCATCTCGAAGCATTGCCGCTGAGCCCCAACGGCAAACTTGACCGCAAGGCGCTGCCGGCCCCCGATCTGGCGGCGCAGACCGCCCGTGAATACGAAGCCCCGGTCGGCGAAGTGGAAACCGCGCTCGCGCAGCTCTGGGCTGAATTGCTCAAGGTTGAGCGGGTAGGGCGCCACGATCATTTCTTCGAACTCGGTGGTCACTCGCTGCTAGCGGTGAATCTGGTGGCGCGGATGCGCCGTGCCGGCCTGAGCGCCGACATTCGCGTGCTGTTCAACCAGCCGACCCTCGCCGCACTGGCCGCTGCCGTGGGCGGTGAACCGGAGGCCGAAGTCGCGGCCAACCTCATCCCGGCGAACTGCACGCACATCACCCCCGAGCTGCTGCCACTGGTGGCGCTCGACCAGCCAAGCATCGACCGTATCGTCGCCAGCATCCCCGGCGGCGTGGCCAACGTGCAGGATATTTACCCGCTGGCGCCGTTGCAGACCGGCATCCTCTTTCATCACCTGTCCGCCGCACAGGGCGATCCGTATGTGTTGCAGGCGCAGTTCGCGTTTGCCGATGAGCAACGCCTGAACAGCTTCACCCAAGCCTTGCAGAACGTAATCCAGCGCCACGACATCCTGCGCACTTCGCTGTTCTGGGACGGACTGCAAGACCCGGTGCAAGTGGTCTGGCGTGAGGCGCCGCTGGCGTGCGAATGCCTGGAACTGCATGACGCGGACGGCGATGTACTGGAGCAATTGCGCCGGCGTTTCGACGCTGCGCAGTACCGCATGGCCGTCAATCAGGCGCCGCTGATGCGCGTAGTGCACGCGTGGGATTCAGCCAATCAGCGGGTGGTGGCGTTGTTGCTGTTCCATCATCTGGTGATGGACCACGTGGCGCTGGAGGTGCTGCAACACGAAATGCAGGCGTTCCTCAGCGGCCAGCCGCAACGTCTGGCCGAGCCGGTGCCGTATCGCAATTATGTGGCGCACACCCTGTCCGGGTTGAGTGACCAGCAGCACGAAGATTTCTTCCGCGACATGCTGGGTGACGTCGATGAGCCTGCTCTGCCTTACGGGCAGAACCCGGCGCAGGAAGGGGGAGGCGAGCAGGCACGGTTGACCCTCGACGTGACCTTGAGCCGCAAATTGCGCAGTCAGGCGCGGCGTCTGGGTGTCAGCGCGGCGAGCCTGATGCACCTGGCGTGGGCGCAGGTGCTGGGGCAGTTGTCCGGTCGAGATGACGTGGTTTTCGGTACGGTATTGCTCGGTCGCTTGCAGGGCGGCGAGGGCGCCGAACGCGCGCTCGGGGTGTTCATCAACACCTTGCCGCTGCGCGTCGATCTGCGCGCGCACAGCGTCAAGGGTGCGGCACTGGCGACGCATCAACGGCTCAGTCAGTTACTGCAGCACGAACACGCGCAACTGGCGCGCATCCAGCATTGCAGCGCCATGGCGCCAAGCACGCCGCTGTTCAGTTCGTTGTTCAATTATCGTCATGGTGCCTCGGCGCAGGGCGGTTCTGCCGAGGCCCAAACGGCTTGGCAAGGCATGCAATTGCTTGAGGCCGAAGAACACAGCAACTATCGCCTGACCCTCAGTGTCGACGATCTCGGTGAAGGCTTCAGCCTGACGGCGCTGGCCGGTGCCGGCATCGATGCGCGGCGCACCTGCGACTATCTGCAATGCGCCTTGCACTGGCTGGTGGATGCGCTGGAGCACGCGCCGCATCAAGGTTTCGAGCAACTGTCGATCCTGCCGGATGCGGAGCGCGAGCAGTTGTTGCACAGCTTCAACGCGACCCGCGCCAATTACCCACAGGGACTGACGATTGCCCAGCGTTTCGAGCAGCAAGCGCTTGAGCGACCGCAGGCGCTGGCGGCGGTGTTTGCCGATGCTTCGCTGAGCTATGCCGAGTTGAACCGGCAGGCCAACAGTCTGGCGCATCATCTGATTGCATCGGGGGTACAGCCTGACGACCGCGTGGTCATCGTCGCCCGACGCGGCCTTGATACGCTGGTCGGGCTGGTGGCGATTCTCAAGGCCGGCGCCGGTTATGTTCCGGTGGATCCGGCGCACCCGGCGGAGCGCCTGAGCTATCTGCTGCAAGACAGTGCGCCCGTCGCGGTGCTGAGCCAAAGCGATCTGCGTGAACGCCTGCCGGCATTGACGGTGCCGCTGATCGAGCTTGATCTGCGCCAATGGTCAAACGAGCGCGTCGACAACCCATCGCTGCCGGCCCTGAGCCCGCAGCATCTGGCTTACGTAATCTACACCTCCGGCTCCACCGGTTTGCCGAAAGGCGTGATGGTCGAGCACCAGACGCTGAGCAACCTCGTGGACTGGCACTGCGCGGCCTTCGATCTGCACGCCGGCAGCCATACCTCGAGCCTGGCCGGGTTCGGTTTCGACGCAATGGCCTGGGAAGTCTGGCCGGCATTGTGCTGCGGAGCGACGCTGCATCTGGCGCCGAGTCACGAAGGCAACGAAGACATCGACGCACTGCTTGCCTGGTGGCGTGCGCAGCCGCTGGACGTGAGCTTCCTGCCGACCCCGGTGGCCGAATACGCCTTCAGTCAGGAGCCGGCGCATCCAACCCTGAAAACCCTGTTGATCGGCGGCGATCGACTGCGTCAGTTCAACCGTAACCAGCCGTTCCGGGTGATCAACAATTATGGCCCGACCGAGGCTACGGTGGTCGCCACCTCCGGCCTGATTGCAGCGGGCGAGGTGCTGCATATCGGTAAACCGGTGAGCAATGCCACGGTGTATCTGCTCGACGCACGGCAACGCCCGGTACCGCTGGGGGTGATCGGCGAGTTGTATGTCGGAGGTGCCGGCGTGGCCCGTGGTTACCTGAACCGTCCGCAGATGACCGCCGAACGCTTCCTGCGCGATCCGTTCAGCAGCGTGCCGAATGCACGTATGTACCGCACCGGTGACCTTGCGCGCTGGCGCGAGGACGGCACGCTCGAATACCTCGGGCGCAACGACGATCAGGTGAAAATCCGAGGCGTGCGTATCGAGTTGGGCGAGATCGAAACCCGGCTCAATCAGCTCCCCGGCGTCCAGGAGGCGGTATTGCTGGCCCGTGAGGACGAACCCGGTCAGCCACGGTTGGTGGCGTATTACACCGAGCAGGGCGCAGCACTGAGCGTTGGCGATCTGCGCGCCCGGCTGTTGGCGCAACTGCCGGAGTACATGGTGCCGGCGGCATTCGTCAGGCTCGACGGATTGCCGCTGACCGCCAACGGCAAGGTCGACCGCAAGGCATTGCCGAAACCTGACCTGACTGCGCTATTCACCCGCGAATACGTCGAACCGCAAGACGAGCTGGAAACAGCGCTGGCGCAGATCTGGGCCGAGGTGCTGCAGGTCGAGCGGGTTGGCCGCCATGATCACTTCTTCGAACTTGGCGGGCATTCACTGCTGGCCATGCGCATGGTCGCGCAGGTGCGTCAGCAACTGGGGCTGGAACTGGTGCTGGCCGATCTGTTCGCCAACCCTGAACTGGCGGCGGTCGCCGAGTGCCTGTGCGTAGCGCAGGTCAGTAGCCAACCGCAGATCGTAGCGGTGCCGCGTGACGGCACGCTGTCCTTCGCCCAGCAACGCCTGTGGTTCCTCGCGCAGATGGACGGCGGCAACTCGGCGTACAACATTCCACTTGGCCTGCGCCTGCGCGGGCGGCTCGATGTCGAAGCTTTGCAGCGCGCACTGACGCAGATCGTTGCGCGGCACGACACCCTGCGCAGCCGTTTCGTCAGCGTCGACGATCAGGCGCAGGTGACGATTGCACCGGTCGACAGCGGTCTGCTGTTGCAGGTGGAGGACCTGCGCCAGGATCCACAGGCCGAAGCCACGGTGCAGGCACTGCTCGCGCAGGAAGCCGCGACTGCCTTCGATCTGCAACACGATCCACTGATTCGCGGACGCCTGCTGCGTCTGGCTGACGAGCATCATGTGCTGTTGCTGACCGTGCATCACATCGTCGCCGACGGTTGGTCGATGGGCGTGTTGACCCGCGAACTGATGGCGCTGTATCAGGCCTTCAGTCACGGTCAGCCGGATCCATTGCCGCCGTTGGCGCTGCAATACGGCGACTACGCCGTGTGGCAGCGGCGCTGGCTCAGCGGTGAAGTGTTGCAGCGGCAAAGCGATTACTGGCAGCAGACCCTCGACGGTGCGCCGGCCTTGCTGACCCTGCCCACCGACCGTCCGCGTCCGGTACAGCAAGACTTCGCCGGCAGCAGCGTCGAAGTACGGCTGGACGAGCGCCTGAGCGCCGGGCTAAAAGCCCTGAGTCAGCGGCACGGCGTGACCCTGTTCATGACCCTGATGAGTGCCTGGTCGCTGTTGCTGAGTCGTCTGTCCGGGCAGTCCGACGTGGTGATCGGCTCGCCGGTGGCCAACCGCACCCGGGCCGAGATCGAAGGCCTGATCGGCATGTTCGTCAACACCCTGGCGCTGCGCATCGACACCTCGGGCGAGCCGAGCGTGGCCACACTGCTGGCGCGGGTCAAGGCGCGCACGCTGGAAGCGCAGGCGCATCAGGATCTGCCGTTCGAGCAAGTGGTGGAAATCGCCCGGCCGGCGCGCAGTCTGGCGCACAGTCCGCTGTTCCAGACCATGCTGAGCTGGGACAGCAGCGTCGGGCCAAACCTGACGCTGGGCGATCTGCGCCTCGAAGGCGTGGCCGCGCCGGGCCGGGTGGCCAAGTTCGACCTGACCCTGACCCTGGGTGAGGTCAACGGGATGATTCGCGGTTCGCTGGAATACGCCACGGCGTTGTTCGATCAAGCGACCGTCGAGCGTTATGTCGGCTACTTGCAGCGCCTACTGGCGGCGATGGTCAACGATGAGCAGACAGTGCTGGAGCATGTGCCGTTACTCACCGAGTCTGAGCGTCAGCGCTTGCTCTACGCCTTCAACGCCACCGCACGCGAATACCCGAAAACACTGACCGTGCACGGGATTTTCCAGCAGCAGGCAGCGGCGCATCCCAAAGCGGTGGCGGCGGTGCATGGCGAGCATTCGCTGAGCTACTTTGAACTGAACGCCCAGGCCAACCGTCTGGCGCACCACTTGCTCAGCCACGGCGTGCAGCCGGGCGACCACGTGGCGATCCTGTTGCCGCGTTCACTGGAGCTGCTGGTGGCGCAACTGGCGATTGCCAAGTGCGCGGCGGCCTATGTGCCGCTGGACATCAACGCGCCGAGCGAGCGGCAGGCGTTCATGGTCGAGGACTGTCAGGCCGCGGCGTTGCTGACCCTCAGCAGTGAAGTCATTGACTACGCCCCGCCACGCATGGACCTCGACCGTTTGACCCTCAGCGGCCAACCGACGCACAACCTGAATCTGGCGCAGTCCTCGGAGTCGCTGGCGTACATCATGTACACCTCCGGCTCCACCGGCACGCCGAAAGGCGTGATGGTGCCGCACCGCGCCATCGGCCGCCTGGTGCTGAATAACGGTTACGCCGATTTCAATGCGCAGGACCGCGTGGTGTTCGCCTCCAACCCGGCGTTCGACGCCAGCACCATGGACATCTGGGGGCCGCTGCTCAACGGCGGGCGTGTGGTGGTGATCGATCACCAGACCCTGCTTGATCCGAACGCGTTCGGCCATGAATTGAGCGCCTCCGGGGCGACTGTGCTGTTCGTCACCACGGCGCTGTTCAACCAGTACGTGCAGCTGATTCCGCAGGCGCTGAAAGGCTTGCGCATTCTGCTGTGTGGTGGTGAGCGTGGCGATCCGGCGGCGTTCCGTCGACTGCTGGCCGAGGCGCCGGCGCTGCGCATCGTGCATTGCTACGGCCCGACCGAAACCACCACTTACGCCACCACCTTCGAAGTTCGTGAAGTGGCGGAAAACGCCGAGAGCGTGCCGATTGGCGCGCCGATCTCCAACACTCAGGTTTATGTGCTCGACGCGCATCAGCAACCGGTGCCGATGGGCGTGACCGGCGAGTTGTACATCGGCGGGCAGGGCGTGGCGCTGGGTTATCTGAATCGCGCCGATCTGACCGCCGAGAAGTTCCTGCGCGATCCGTTCAGCGAGCAGCCGGGTGCGTTGCTTTATCGCACCGGCGACCTCGCACGCTGGCTGGCACCGGGGCAGCTCGATTGCATCGGGCGCAATGACGATCAGGTGAAGATTCGCGGTTTCCGTATCGAACTGGGCGAAATCGAAAACCGCCTGCTCAACTGCCAAGGGATCAAGGAAGCGGTGGTGCTGGCGCGTCGCGATGGTCAGGACATCACGCGTCTGGTGGCGTACTACACCGCGCACGCCGGGCGCCTGGACAGCGCCGATCTGCACGCGCAGTTGCTGGCGCGACTGCCGGAATACATGGTGCCGAGCGCGTGGGTGCAACTGGAAGTGCTGCCGTTGAACAACAACGGCAAGGTCGACCGCAAGGCGCTGCCGGCACCGACGCAGGCAGCGATGCTCAGCCGGGTGTATGTCGCGCCGATCTCGGCGCTGGAGGAACATCTGGCGCGGATCTGGGCCGGTTTGCTGCAACTCGAACAGGTCGGTCGTCACGACAATTTCTTTGAACTGGGCGGGCATTCGTTGCTGGCGATGCGCATGCTGTCGCAGGTGCGCCAGCAATTGGGTGTCGAGCTGACACTGGCCGAGCTGTTCGCCAATCCCGAGCTGGCCGCTGTTGCCGAGGTGCTGAGCCGGGCGGGGCGCAGCACCTTGCCGGAGATTTTGCCGGCGCCGCGTGATCAGCTATTGCCGCTGTCATTCGCCCAGCAACGCCTGTGGTTCCTGGCGCAGATGGACGGCGGCCACAGCGCCTACAACATCCCGGTCGGTTTGCGCCTGCGCGGTCGACTGGATGAAGACGCGCTGCAACGGGCACTGGTACGCATCGTCGCCCGTCACGAAACCCTGCGCAGTCGCTTCAGCCAGATCGACGATCAGCCGCAGGTGCTTATTCTGCCGGCCGAAACCGCTCTGTTGCTCCCCGTAGAAGACCTGCGCCGCCACCCGCAGGCTGATAACGCCTTGCGTGGCCTGATCGAGGAACAGGCCTGCGCCTCCTTCAATCTGCAGCACGATGCACTGCTGCGCGGGCGCCTCGTGCGTCTGGCCGATGACCATCACGTGCTGTTGTTGACGCTGCACCACATCATCGCCGATGGCTGGTCGATGGGCGTGCTGACCCGTGAGCTGGTGGCGTTGTATCAGGCGTTCAGCCGGGGTGAGGACGATCCGCTGCCGCCGCTGGCGCTGCAATACACTGACTACTCGGTGTGGCAACGGCGCTGGCTCAGCGGCGAGGTGCTGCAGCGCCAGAGCGATTACTGGCAGCAGACGCTGGCCGGCGCGCCAGCGTTGCTGGCCTTGCCCACGGATCGTCCGCGTCCGCCACAGCAGGACTACTCCGGCAGCCGCGTCGACATGGTGCTGGATGAGCACTTGAGCGCCGGGCTGAAAGCGTTGTGTCAGCGCTGCGCGGTCACGCCGTACATGGTGATCATGAGCGCCTGGGCGATGTTGCTCAGCCGTCTGTCCGGGCAGGACGATGTGGTCATCGGCTCGCCGGTGGCCAACCGTACCCGGGCCGAGATCGAAGGCCTGATCGGCATGTTCGTCAACACCCTGGCGCTGCGCATCGACACCTCGGGCGAACCGAGCGGCGAGGCGCTGCTGGCGCGGGTCAAGGCGCGGACTCTGGACGCTCAGGCGCATCAGGATCTGCCGTTCGAGCAAGTGGTGGACATCAGCAAGCCTGTCCGCAGCCTGTCGCACAGCGCGTTGTTCCAGACCATGCTCAGTTGGGACAACAACGACGGCCCGAGCCTGAGCCTCGGCGACCTGACCCTGGAAGGCGTGGCCGGCGACAGCCATTTTGTGAAATTCGATCTGTCGCTGAGCCTCGGCGATTCGCCCGACGGGATTCGCGGCTCATTGCGCTACGCCACGGCCTTGTTCGATGAGTCAACGGTGCAGCGTTTTGTCGGCTACTTCCAGCGGCTGCTGGCGGCACTGGTCAACGACGATCAGGCCGTGCTTGCGCGAGTGCCGTTGCTCGCACCGCAGGAGCAGCAGCGTTTGCTGGTCGATTTCAATGCCAGCGCCGTTGATTGTCCGCTGGAGCAGCCGTTGCATGGCTTGTTCGAAGCGCAGGTGCGGCGCAAACCGGACGCTGTCGCGCTGCAATCCGAGCAGGGAAACCTGACCTACCGCGAGCTCAATCAGCGCGCCAACCGCCTCGCGCAGCACTTGCGCGAACTCGGTGTGCAGCCGGATGCGCGGGTGGCGATCTGTGTCGAGCGCGGGCTGGATCTGATCGTTGGTCTGCTCGGTATCCTCAAGGCCGGTGGTGCCTATGTGCCGCTGGACCCGAGTTACCCGACGGAACGCCTGGCGTACATGCTCAAGGACAGCGCGCCGACCGCGGTTCTGGTGCAGACCGCTACTCGCGGGTTGTTCGATGAAGCGGCCGCCACGGTGATCGACCTTGACCGCAGCACCTGGCAGCACCTGCCGGATCATGATTTGCAGGTGCCTGGTCTCAGCGCCTCGAACCTCGCTTACATGATCTACACCTCGGGTTCTACCGGATTGCCTAAAGGCGTGATGATCGAACACCGCAGCGCCTGCAATATGGTGCATTGGGGTTCGCAGATTTCGCCGCCGACCGAACACGGCGCGCTGCTGCAAAAAGCGCCGTTCAGCTTCGACAGTTCGGTGTGGGAGATCTTCTGGCCGCTGTGTTCGGGGATGCGATTGGTATTGGCACGGCCGGACGGCAACCGCGATTCGGCGTATGTGGTGCAGACCATTCGTGAGCAGCAGGTGACGGTGGTCAAGTTCGTCCCTGCGTTGCTTCAGCAGTTCATCGAGCAGGACGGTGTCGAGCAATGCACCAGCCTGACCGATGTGCTCAACGGCGGCGGTGAACTCAGCGCGGCGTTGGCCCGCCAAGTGCGTGATCGCCTGCCGTGGGTGCGGTTGCACAACGTTTACGGCCCGACTGAAACCACGGTGGACAGCACGGGCTGGACGCTGGAACCGGACATGCCAGTGCCTGAAAACGTGGTGCCAATCGGCAAGGCGTTGAGCAACACCCGCCTGTACGTGCTCGACGCGTACGGACAACCGGTGCCACAAGGTGTCAGCGGTGAGTTGCACATTGGCGGCGTCGGCGTGGCGCGTGGTTATCACGGACTGCCGGAGATGCAGGCCGAGCGCTTCATCGACAGCCCGTTTGTGCTGGGGGATCGCCTTTACCGCACTGGCGATCTGGCGCGCTACAACAATCATGGGGAACTGGAATTCCTCGGCCGCAATGACTTCCAGATCAAGCTGCGTGGCTTGCGTCTGGAGCCGGGGGAAATCGAGGCGCGGCTGATCGAACATCCGGCGGTTCGCCAAGCGGTGGTGATGGTGCGCGATGAGCGTCTGGTGGCCTGGTACAGCTTGCGCGCCGGCATCGACGCGCCATCGTTGGATACCTTGCGCAGCCATGTGCTGGAGCGTTTGCCGGAGTACATGGTGCCGGGCGCGTTTGTGCTGCTCGACGCGTTGCCACTGACGCCAAACGACAAGATTGATCGCAAAGCCTTGCCGGAACCGGGTGCAGACGCGGTGATCAACCGCCCATACGTGGCGCCACAGGGTGAAGTCGAAACCGCGCTGGCGCAGATCTGGGGCGAGGTGCTTGGCGTCGAACAGGTCGGCCGTCACGACAACTTCTTCGAACTCGGTGGGCATTCGTTGCTGGCGGTGAAGCTGGTCAATCTGCTGCAACGGGCCGGGCTGCCACTGTCGCTGGCCGAACTGTTCCAGCATCCGAGCATCGAGTCTGCCGCCGCGCTGCTCGGTCAGGGCGAGGCGCCCGGTCAGCCTGACGGGCTGGTCGTGGTGCGTGCCGGGGCGCACGGTACGCCGCTGTTCCTGCTGCATGAATTCAGCGGCAGGGACGTGTACTTCCCGACGCTGGCCCAGCACATCGGTGGCGAGTTCCCGATTTACGGCCTGCCTGGCGTGACGCTCGGTCAGCCGCAATTGCGCACGCTTGAGTGCATGGCGCAGCGCATGGTCGGGATCATCCGCGCGGTACAGCCTCACGGGCCGTATCGTCTGGCGGGCTGGTCGTTTGGCGGGGTGCTGGCGCATGAGGTCGCGCAGCAATTGCTCGGTCTCGATGAACCGGTGGAGTTCATCGGCATGCTCGACAGCTACGCGCCAAACCCGCTGGCCCAGGACAAGGCGCTGTGGAGCGGCGAGGGCCTCGACAAGCGCCAGTTGCTCGGCCATTGCCGTGGCCGTTCGCTGATGCTTGGTGCCGAAAGCGAGACGGCGCTGGCGGCGGTGCAAGCGCTGGAAGCGCAAGTCGAACAACTGGATTTCCCCGAGCTGTTCAAGCGCTGTCAGGCGCAGCAACTGACCGATCCGGAGCTGGCGACGGTCAGCGCGGCGGACGCCTGGCATTACTTTGATCGCGAAGCGGCGCATCGTCTGGCGCTGGCGCATTACCGGGTCAGCCCGGCGAGCCAGCCGATCCACCTGTTCCGTGCCCAGGAACTGATGGAAGGCCAGTCATTGCCGAGCCCGACGCGCGGCTGGGAAGAGCGCTTCAACATTGGCTTGCTGCGTTGCATCGACATCCCCGGCGATCACCGGACCATGATGAAGCACCCGCACATCCAAGCGCTTGGCCAGGCCATCACCCAGGCGCTGGAAACCCTGGTGACGCCGGAACCGGCACTGTATCAACCGCTGCTGACGATTCAGACCGGGCAGCCGGGGCATGCGCCGATTTTCTGTGTGCCGGGGGCGGGTGACAGTGTCACCGGGTTCATTCACCTGACCGAGGCGATCGGCCCGGAGTGGCCGATCATCGGCTTGCAACCGCGCGGGCTGGACGGCGTCAGTGTGCCGCACAGCGCGGTCGAAGCCGCTGCCGCGTTCTACCTGCAAGCCATCGAGCAGATCCACCCGCAGGGGCCGCTGCACCTGATCGGTCATTCGTTCGGCGGCTGGGTCGCGCATGCCATGGCCGCGCAGTTGCAGGCGGCCGGGCGCGTGGTGGCTTCGCTGACGTTGATCGACAGCGAGGCACCGGGCGGTGACGGCACGGCGGGCAAACCATACACCGCCACTGCCGCGCTGCAACGGCTGATCGACACCCTGCAACTGTCCTGTGGCAAGTCGCTGGGCATCGATCCTGTGCTGTTCGCCGACGCCGACGACACCACGCAATTGCGCATGCTGCACGACGGCATGGTGCGCGCCGGGGTGTTGTCGGAGCGCGCGGCGCCGGACGCGATGCATGGCCCGGTACGCACCTTCGCCAGCGCCTTGCGCACGGTCTATCAACCGCGACTGGCCTATACCGGGCCGGTGCGGCTGGTACTAGTCGATGACCCGACGCTGGACGAGTGGGGCAATCAGCGCGAACAGGCGGCGGTGCTTGAAGGCTGGCAGCGGCAGGTCAGCGATCTGGCGGTGTGGTACGGGCCGGGCAACCACTTCACGATTCTCAAGGCGCCCAACGTCTTCAGTTTCGCCGCATGGTGGCATGACGGTCTGTCGCTGGCGGTCGGCGAAGTGCTGTCCTGAGTATGGTTGTTCTATCAAGACCCGGCCGCCGGCCGGGTTCATCCCTGAACGGACTTGTGGTTATTTATGGAAAAGTCGAAGTTGCGCAAAGTCGGTATGGGGTTGGCATTGGCGGCGGTGGCCGGGTTGGTGCTGTACACGGTGCAGGCACCGGCCGAAGCGCCGAAATACCAGACCGCCCCGGTCGAACGCTCGGATATCGAAAACACCGTGCTCGCCACCGGTTTGCTGGAAGGCGTCAAGCAAGTGGATGTCGGCGCTCAGGTGTCGGGGCAGTTGAAGTCGCTCAAGGTCAAGGTTGGCGACAAGGTGAAGAAGGGCCAATGGCTGGCCGAGATCGATCCGCTGGTGCTGCAGAACACCCTGCGTCAGGCGCAGGTCGATGAGGAAAACCTGCAGGCGCAAAAGCGCGCCACGCAGGCCCAGCTCAAACAGACCAAAGCGATTTACCAGCGCTATCAGAACCTGCAGGAAGACGCGTCGATCTCGCGTCAGGATTTCGAAACCGCGCAATCGGACTACGAGGTGCAGCAGGCCAATCTGCTGTCGCTGGACGCGCAGATCAAAAGTGCGCACATCCAGATCGACACCGCCAAGGTCAATCTCGCGTACACGCGGATCGTCGCGCCGATCGATGGCGACGTGGTCGGCATCGTCACCCAGGAAGGCCAGACCGTGATCGCCAACCAGTTGGCGCCGATCCTGCTGAAACTGGCGGATCTGGACACCATGACCATCAAGGCCCAGGTGTCGGAGGCCGACGTGATTCATATCGCGCCGGGGCAGCAGGTGTATTTCACTATTCTCGGCGAGGACAAACGCTATTACGGCAAGCTGCGCGGCACTGAGCCGGCGCCGCAGAACTTCCTCGAAACGCCGCCGGCCGGCACCCCGAAACAGAACACTGCAGTGTTTTACAACGCGTTGTTCGAGGTGCCCAATCCCGACCATCGCTTGCGCATCTCGATGACCGCGCAGGTGCGTATCGTCCTCGATACCGCGCAATCGGTGCTGACCGTGCCGGTGGCCGCGCTCGGGCCACGCAACGCCGATGGCAGTTTTCCGGTGCGGGTGCTGGACGCCAAGGGCCAGGCGCAGTCGCGCAACGTGCAGACCGGGATCAACAACAACGTCAAAGTGCAGATCAATCAGGGCCTCAGCGAAGGCGAGCGGGTGGTGATCGGTGATCCGTTGCCCGCCGTGGCGGGGGCTTGAGCATGACGCAGCCGTTACTGCAACTGACCGGCATCACCCGCAGTTTTACCGCCGGCGACCGTGAATTTCTCGCACTGAAGAACATCAACCTGACGATCAGTGCCGGGGAAATGGTGGCGATCATCGGCGCCTCCGGCTCCGGCAAATCAACCCTGATGAACATCCTCGGCTGCCTCGATTACGCCACCGCCGGCAGCTACAAGATCAACGGCCAAGAGACCCGCGACCTTGACGATCAGGCGCTGGCCGAACTGCGCCGCGATTACTTCGGTTTCATCTTCCAGCGCTATCACTTGCTGCCGCACCTGAGCGCGATGCACAACGTCGAGATGCCAGCGATCTACGCCGGCATCCCCGCGCCGCAACGCCACGCCCGCGCCCGCGAGTTGTTGGCGCGACTGGGTCTCGACGGGCACCTGACCCACCGGCCGAGCCAGCTCTCCGGTGGTCAGCAGCAACGGGTGAGTATCGCCCGGGCCTTGATGAATGGCGGGGAAGTGATTCTCGCCGACGAACCCACCGGCGCCCTCGACACCGCCAGCGGCAAGGAAGTGATGCGCATCCTGCTGGAGCTGCACGCGGCCGGGCACACGGTGATTCTGGTGACCCACGACCCGAAAGTCGCGGCCAATGCCGAGCGCATCATCGAAGTCAGCGACGGAGAAATCCTCAGCGACCGGCGCAACCAGCGCGACACCGGGCAACTGTCGGACGAAGACGTGCCACCAAAACCCCCGGCGACCCGCCGCCTGGTGGCCAGCCTCGGGCTGTTCAAGGAAGCCTTCAACATGGCCTGGGTGGCGCTGATTTCGCACCGCATGCGCACCTTGCTGACCATGCTCGGGATTGTCATCGGCATCACCTCGGTGGTGTCGATTTCGGCGATCGGTGAGGGCGCGAAAAATTACGTGCTCAAGGACATTTCGGCGATTGGCAGCAATACCATCGATATCTATTCCGGCAGCAGTTTCGGCGACAAGCGCGCCGCCTCGATCGAGACACTGGTGCCGGCGGATGTCACCGCGCTGAATCAACTGTATTACGTCGACAGCGCCACCCCGGTGGTCGGTCGCAGCATGCTTCTGCGTTATCGCAACATCGACCTCGACGCGCAGATCAATGGCGTCAGTGATCAGTATTTCCAGGTTCGCGGAATCAAACTGGAGGCGGGCATCACCTTCAGCGAGAGCGACGCGCGGCGTCAGGCGCAGGTGGTGGTGATCGACTTCAACACCCGGCATCGGTTATTCGGCGAGGGCGTCGATCCGCTGGGGCAGGTGATCCTGATCGGTAACCTGCCATGCACCGTGATCGGCGTGGCCGCCGAGAACAAGAACCTGTTTGCCTCGGGCAAAACCCTCAACGTCTGGGTGCCCTACGAAACCGCCGCCGGGCGTATCCTGGGCCAACGTTTTCTCGACAGCATCAGCGTACGGATCAAGGACGGCCAGTCGAGCAAAGTCGTGGAAAATCACGTCACCCAATTGATGCTGCAACGCCACGGCATCAAGGACTTCTACACCAACAACCTCGACAGCGTGATGCAGACCGTGCAGAAAACCAGTCGCTCGCTGGCCTTGCTGCTGTCGCTGATCGCGGTGATTTCGCTGGTGGTCGGCGGCATCGGGGTGATGAACATCATGCTGGTGTCGGTCACCGAGCGTACCCGCGAGATCGGCATTCGCATGGCGGTCGGCGCACGCCAGTCGGACATTCGTCAGCAGTTTCTGGTGGAGGCGGTGATGGTCTGCCTGCTCGGCGGGGCCATCGGCATTTCCCTGTCGTATGCCATCGGCCATCTGTTTTCGCTGTTCATCAAGGAATGGGAGATGGTGTTCTCCATGGCCTCGGTGCTGACGGCGGTGATCTGCTCGACGCTGATCGGCATCGTCTTCGGCTTCGTCCCGGCGCGCAATGCATCGCGCCTCGATCCGATCGAGGCGCTGGCGCGGGACTGATTGCCGAAGCTGATTGGCCGGGCTCGTGCCTGAAGCGCACAAATCGAAAGGGACGGGTCATGAACCCGTCCCTGTTTTTCGTCAACCCAACTGTGGGAGCTGGCTTGCCAGCGATGACGGCCCACAAGCCGACCAACCTCGCAACTGAATGCACTCAATCCAACTGTGGGAGCGAGCCTGCTCGCGAAAGCGGCCTCACAGTCGACCAATCCCTGACTGAATGCACTCGGTCAAATGGTGGGAGCTGGCTTGCCAGCGATGGCGGCCTACCCGCCAACCAACCTCCCACCTGAATGCACGCATTCCAACTGTGGGAGCGAGCCCGCTCGCGAAAGCGGCTTGCCGACAACATCAAAACAACAGAGCAAACGCCGCACATAAACATACCCCCGCAACCACGTTTAAAGTACACGAACCGTTACGCCATAACGGCTACAACGCCTTGCGCCGTTACCTACGCGTACGCCAGAATCCGCCGGCTTACACGGCTATGGGGCGAGCTATATCGTTTCCCTGTCACTGAAAATCAGTGATCGGGTTTGGTAGCCCGTTTCATTACAGTCGTGCGCCACATTACAGGTCCGTTATTGGGGCTCTGCTTTTATGGTGGCCATGCGTGGGGCTCCTTCGGGAGCGCCGGGTTTACTGTTTTGACCGGTCTACCAACCCACAAATGGCCGCCACCCTTCGTTTGGTAGCGAGAGTGATGGCTCCTCATTTATTTAAAACAGTGAGTCACTTATGTTCAAAGCCACACCCAACCCCCCAGATGTCGACCCGATCCCATACGACCCGGCCCTCGACCCGCAGAAGATAAAAGCGGCAACCGACCGCGCCATCAACTTCTACCTCAACCCCGGCGCACTGAAGATCTCGATCCCTTCAGCCTCGTCATGCAAGGCGAACAGAATCTTCCTCATCGACCCCGAGGTGGATGAAGAAACCTTGCTCGTCGAAGCCTGTGAATCCCTGGCCGCCGCCAGCGACATGGCCCGTGATATCGGCGACACCGTCGATAACCCACAGCGCCGGGCCATGCTGATGCTGCATCAGGTGATCATGCTCAGTGAGCTGATGGTCAACCGGGTACTCGATGGCCGTCGCGTGCCGAACTAACTGCCCGGTCCCCCTGTAGGAGCTGCCGCAGGCTGCGATCTTTTGATCTTGTTTTTCAAGATCAAGATCAAAAGATCGTCCGAACGCGGCCCGAACCTGCGGCAGCTCCTACAGATCATCATTCATTCAAAGTACCTCGATCGGAGTTCCCGCTGATGCCCGAAACCCCACCCAATCCGCCGGCCACAGACCCGCTATCACCCTACGAATCCCTCAACTCCAGAAAACTCCACGAAGCCGCCGAACGCGCCCTCGATCACTACCTTGCGCCCGCGCACATAATGGCGACGCCTTACACCCCCAGCAGCATGTTCCTGGTCAACCCGCAAACCGACACTGAATCGCTGCTGGCCAACGCCTGCGAATCCCTGGCCTCGGCCACCGTCATGCTTGGTGATTTCGCCGGAACGCTGGAAGGGCCGGGTCGCAATACGGTGTTGGGCATTGCGCAAGTGGTGATGCTGGGGGAGTTGGCGGTGAGTCAGGCGCTGGATAATGTTGTGCCAAAGGAATAGCCGACAGCAGTAATGGCCTCATCGCAAGCAGGCTTACTCCTACAGTGGATCTGCGTTGGTCACAGGTTATGTGCCCGGCAAAGATTTGTTGGAGGTGTGAGCCTATTTGCAATTGCCATTAATAAATCCTTCTCCTTACCCCAGTCCCCTTATCCTCTTTACTCTGTATATTTTTCGCCATTAAGGTAAGGGCTCGAATAAAGCTGTATTCGGGCTTATTGAACGGTGTAAAACTTTCCTGGAGATACGTTATTCCGGCCAATTACTTCTTGTTAAATTTATGCCTGTCGAAAAAAAACGCGCAGATTTAGGCGCAATCGGTAAGCAGCCCTCCATCAAAGACGGCTGCTTAACTAGGGTTGTCGTTCCCTACCACCTAGTTGCTGTTTTATATGTATCCTAAAACCGGTTTAGGTACATCAGTCCCGGCTCCGTGGCCTCCTATAAAAAACCGAGGATAGCCATTAATCGGCTCGACCGCGACAACAGCTGTCCCGGCATTTGAATGTGACCAGCTTGTGCTCCACTGCAAGCTCTGGTTTATGTATCGCGCATCAAAGTTTTGATTAAAGGCCGACACTTGTTCGTAAGTAAGCACGCTCCCCCCTTGAGATTGTATCCATGCTCCTGCGGGGGCTCGGGTGAGCGGCGTCGGGTTATAAATCAGCTGTATTACTCCGGTCACAGTCACGTTGTATTGTATCGATTGCTCCGGTGAGGATGAATCTGACACTGTGACAATGGCATTGCCATTCTTCGCTGAACTGACTGTACCCGCATTATCGACCGTGACGTTTAAAGAGTTTGACCTAAAAGTGTAGGGCGGTTTTCCTCCACTGGCCGGGCGGGACGCAGATGTTCCTGGAGGGGTAGTAGTTAGGCGTACCCAGGTGAGTGCTGGTGGAGCAGTTACGTAAATACCGTTTAAATGCAAGTCGGAAGTATCCACAACTAGTCTTCTAACCACCTCCAATGCTCGCGGATCCGACACCTGCCCACCGCCATATTCGGAGGTGGCAGTGAAGTTGTGGAAAGCAACGGTCAGCCTCGTTACCGTGAACTCCCAGTCACCATTTTGTGGATCGATGTCGGCCGTGCCTATTTCGATGTTGCCGTCCTTGATCTGGACTTTCTGACCTTTAGCCCCTTTCCCTTTAAGCTTGACCGTGGTATCGACGGTCGATTTGCCATGGGGAATGTCTCTACCTTGGGAGTCTAGTGCATGGGTAATGGTCGGTGCGGTATTGGCCGTCACTGTCAACGTCCACGCCGTGGATACCTGCCCACTGCCATACTTAGCGATGGCGGTGAAGCTGTGAGCGGCCAAGCTCAAGCCTGTCAAGGTCAGTTCCCACAGGCCGGTCGTCAGGTTAACCGTCGCTTCACCTTTGACGGTGGTGCCGTCCTTGATCTGGACTTTCTGACCTTTGGCCCCGGCCCCTGACAACGTGATCTGGGTATCGACGGTGAATCCGCCTTTGACAATCGTTGCCCCTTTGGAGTCGATGGCCTTGGTGATGGTCGGTGGGGTATTGGCCGTCACCGTCAATGTCCACGCTGCGGACACCTGACCACCGCCATACAGCGCGATGGCGGTGAAGCTGTGAGCGGCCAAGCTCAAGCCTGTCAAGGTCAGTTCCCACAGGCCGGTCGTCAGGTTAACCGTCGCTTCACCTTTGACGGTGGTGCCGTCCTTGATCTGGACTTTCTGACCTTTGGCCCCGGCCCCTGACAACGTGATCTGGGTATCGACGGTGAATCCGCCTTTGGCAATCGCTGCTCCTTTGGAGTCGATGGCCTTGGTGATGGTCGGTGGGGTACTGGCCGTCACCGTCAATGTCCACGCTGCGGACACCTGACCACCGCCATACAGCGCGATGGCGGTGAAGCTGTGAGCGGCCAAGCTCAAGCCTGTCAGGGTCAGTTCCCACAGGCCGGTCGTCAGGTTAACCGTCGCTTCACCTTTGACGGTGGTGCCGTCCTTGATCTGGACTTTCTGACCTTTGGCCCCACCCCCTGACAACGTGATCTGGGTATCAACGGTGAATCCGCCTTTGGCAATCTCATTCCCTTTGGAGTCTTCCACTCGGGTAATTTCTGGTCGCACATCCTCAATCGCTTTGATCGTATAAGTGCGCACAGGGAATACGACCGCCTCACTCTCCACCGTGCTCTGACCAAGCGCC